>ERZ795053.1236-NODE-1236-length-32722-cov-10.371445_pt1 | contig 32722 bp, 27 predicted proteins | sample MGYA00375137_ERZ795053 | MGnify/ENA primary metagenome ERZ795053 (study PRJEB30182, sample SAMN05720284) | activated sludge metagenome | isolation source: Anaerobic digester | place: Hong Kong | collected 2014-12-17 ...
CTGGTTCAGCAGCGGATATTTCCTAATTGGCGGCTATTTTAATAATATCCTGGTTTCTAAAAATTGAGACTGATTTTTGAAGTAAAATGAGAAAATAAAAACTTCCGGATTTAATTATTCCAGCCAAATCATTATTCGGTTTTCCTTTTTATGGAATTAATTCATTAAAGATTAGTCCGGATTCAATGCTATCTTATAGATAATTAACACTTTAGCTATTTACTTTGTGGCAGTTAAATTATATATTTGGTATAATCGCTGCGAGCATTTTCTCATGTGCTTTCCTCCCACAAGAGATTTACCGGAAATAAGTTGTGGATTAAGTTAGAGCCGTAAATACCGACTGTATTTACACCTGCTTATTATTTCCTTACTAAAAACCTAACTATGAACCCTTGGTTACAATCACTTTGGGGCTGTATTACCTATGCCCTGATTGCATACTCTACCTTCTCTACGGATATGTCCCAACCCACACCCTCAGACGATAGTATTTCATTTCAATGCCCTGTCGAAATGGAGCTTCCTTGCAATACGGATCCAGATAATTTGCCATTGCCGGATCTATCGCAAATAGTTGTAGAGTCCACCTGTCCGCTGGAATACGTCCGGTTTATCGGCGATTCGCTGTTTACCACCGAAGGTTGCAAACAGGTCTATGCCCGCACCTTTGAGGCTCTGGATGCGTGTGGAAATTTAGGACGGTGTGTGACTTTCCTGACATTTTTACAGGACCTTACGCCACCGATTGTTCAGCATTGCGATACATTGATAGAATTGGGTTGCAATGGAGTTGAATTTCCGGAAATAACACCAGAATTAATTGGAGCTTCCGATAACTGTGGACCGGTTACCATTGACATTCTTAACGAACGGGAGAACGTGAATGGTTGCCGTCATGTGAAGATCATCCGGTACCGGGTGCGTGATGCATGCGGTAATAGTACAAATTGTCGGATCCGCTTCAGCTGGGTAGTGGATGAGACCCCTCCCGTGGTGGAAGAATGTCAGCGTGAAATTGACCTGGGATGTAATCCACGGCGGATACCAGAACCAAATCCCCGGCGGCTGCGTCCTAGCGATGATTGCGGGCCGGTCAATTCGGAGATTGCAGGCATAGATTCTGCTGCGGATGGCTGTTACCGTAAACGGGTTTATAGTTATATTTTTTCCGATCGATGTGGAAACTCTTTGACCTGCAGCGAGATCTTCTACTGGAAAGTGGATTCTATGCCACCGCTTGTCGAAAATTGCGAGGCAATTATAGAATTAGGGTGCAATCCCGAATCAATACCTGACTTTGACTCAACATTGGTTAAAGTAAGTGACGATTGTCCGGGACCTGTCCGTTTCAGGCTTCTGAATGCAATAGACCGGAATAGCGGGTGCCATTATCGGCGGATTTACCGGTATGCAGTGTACGATGAATGCAACAACCGGACCGTTTGTCAGCAGACCCTGTCCTGGGTGCAGGATACCACGCCACCGGTTATAGCCGGATGTGACTCATTGGTTGACCTTGGATGTAACCCGGATATTATCCCGGAACCGGATCCGGATCGATTGCATCCGACGGACGAATGTGGTTCTGTACACGCCGAAGCGTTCCCGGGGGATATCGTTGTGGTGGATTGCCGTTATTCACTCACATATACGTACCTCTTCACCGATGACTGTGGCAATACAACAAAATGTTTTGAAAGTTTTACGTGGGTAGTTGATGACCAGCCGCCTGTCATAGAAAATTGTATTGATGGAGGGATCACCATCGACCTGGGTTGCATCAAAGACACTGCGGAGTTGCCGGCAGGATTGCCTGCTCCATTCATTATCACAGATAACTGTGGAGAAATCTCCGTCGATGTACTCGCTGAGGTGTATGAAATGGGGGACTGTTGCGGAGTACTCACCCGTCGTTACGGAGTGAAGGATGGATGTGGTAATCAAAGCTTCTGTTCGGTCCAATGGCATTTTTGTACCGACACGTTTCCACCTGTTATTGTATGCCCCGATTCCACTTATCTGGGCTGCAATCCGGATACCATCCTCCAACCTGATTTTGGGCGGATTAAAGTTTCCGACAATTGCCGTATCGTGGATAGTGCATTTGCTTATGTGGATTACCAACCCGATGGTTGCCATTATCAATTAGGCTACCTGTATTCATTCATTGACGCTTGCGGGAACATCAGCCAATGTGAAGAAAAATTTGCCTGGACACTCGATGATGAACCCCCGCTAATCGTGAATTGTCAGGAAGGCGGGATTCTCATTGATTTGGATTGCATCAAAGATACTTCGGAGTTGCCCCCGGCTTTTCCGGCGCCATTGATCATCACCGATGATTGCGGTGGCATCGATGTTTCATTACTGGCGGAAATAATTGAGCTGGACAATTGTTGCGGTATACTCACCCGACGCTATGGGGTGACAGATGCGTGCGGAAACCAGAGTTTTTGCTCCGTACAATGGCGCTTTTGTATCAATCAGGATCTAAAATTGATCTGTCCTGACCCGGTAGACCTTGGATGTATTCTAACGCCTTCCCAACTGCCCACGCCAGATCCGGACAGGGTGAAGGTGGATCACGGCTGCGGTGATGTGGAAATCGTTTTTGTGGAAGCAATACGCCAACTCAATGATTGCGGCGGAACCATATTTTACATCTATGCAGCCATAGATCATTGTGGGAATGCTGATTCCTGCCGGGAAGTTTTCCATTACATTCAGGACACAGAACCGCCTATCGTTATTTACCCGGACCTGGTCGACTTCGGATGTGTGGGAGCAGATTTTTCTCCACCGGAAGCTGATACCAGCCGATTGGACTACAAGGATAATTGTGGCATCGCCTCTGTAAACATTCCTCCGGTTGATATCGTATTGGTTAATTGTACCTTCAAATTAACCTGGGTGTATGAGTTTGTGGATTTCTGTGGAAATAAGACAGCTTGTTTTGAGTCCTTCTCCTGGACCCATGACAGTATACCGCCCGAGATAAAATGCCCTGAACCCAAAGATCTGGGCTGTATACATTCCCTGGAAGAATTGCCACCTGCTGATACCAATCGGGTTAAAGCAGCAGATTTTTGCGGAGAGGTAAAACTTACGATTGAAGATCGGCATTTGGATCTCGATGGATGTTCAGGCAAATTGGTCTATACTTACTCGGCAACTGATTTATGCCAGAATGTGAGCCGCTGTGAAGAAATATTCTTCTTCACTTTTGATACGGTAGCACCCAAGGTAGTTTGTGAAGATCTGAACCTGGGCTGCAATCCGGACAGTATACCGGCAATTTCCCTGGAGGAGATCCAATGGGAAGACAATTGTGGCGATGTAGAGCTGGTGAATGCAATTTCATCCATTGCTTTTGAAGGTTGCCATTACTACATCAGTCAGGCATTTACCATTGCCGATGCTTGTGGCAATAGTACGCATTGTTCCCGTAGCATCACCTATGTCGTGGACACGGTGGGGCCGACGATATTGTGCCACGATCTTGATCTGGGATGCAATCCGGATTCGATTCCTGATATAAGCAGCATTGAGGTGTTTGATAACTGCGGCGATTCCGTTTTCCTTGAAAGTGTGGCATCCAGCATCCGCCAGGAAGGCTGCAAGACCCTGATCACGCAATCACTTGTTGCCGTTGACGCCTGTGGAAATAAATCCACGTGCAGCCGTGAAATCCGGTACTCGACAGATACGATAGCTCCGGTGATTCTACATTGTCCTGATTCCACCTATCTGGGGTGTAATCCCGAAGTGATACCCGGACCTGATTTTGGCAGAGTTAAGGTTGAAGACAATTGCGGCATCCAGGATAGCTTGTTAGCCTACGTTGATTTCATACCCGATGGGTGCCACTATCAGGTTGGATATCTTTACATCTTTTTTGATTCCTGTGGCAACCGCAGCGATTGTCTGGAAAAGTTCGCCTGGACCGTGGATAGTCTGCCTCCTGAATTCCACACCGATTATTGCCATGCTCTGGCCAATGGAATTGACTTCGGTTGTACAACTCGGGGTGAGGAAGAATTAAAAGTTTTCATCGATTCCATCATTCAAACGGTTAAGGATGGATGTGATTCCGTGGCCGTCGGCGTGACCATCAGTGATCGCGTCAACGATGGATGTGCGGTAAGTCTTTATCTCAAGATAACGGCAATGGATGCTTGTGGACAAACAGCGACTTGCGAAGGTTTTGTTCGCTGGACACAGGTTAATCCGGACCTTCCCATCTACGAATTTCCCGCTGATACATCGATTTCGGATTGTACGATCCCGGATCCCCCGGTTTTCGATAACGAAAGCTGCGGTCCATGTCGAATGGAACTGGTATGGACCACGACGGTGGGCAATTGCAGTAGCGGGAATTGTATCATTTACCGGTTGTGGGTGCGTCAATGCTGTCGTCAGGCCCCGGAATCCCATTTCCAGGTTATCCGCATAAGTTGTCAGGTTGCAACGCTTCCGGAACCAGACCAGAGACCGATGGAGTTGCCGGAATCAACGGAACAGATTGAACCGTTTATCCCGATTCCGGAAAAATTAGATGCTGGATCTGACCAGAAGCTATTAGCAGTCATTGGAGTACTGAGTATTCACCCGAATCCTGCTGCCAAGGTTTTAAATGTGAAGCTTGATGGACTGGAGACCCGGGAAGATCTGGAATTAAGGATTTACGATGATTATGGGCAGATCCATTGGCGTCAACAATATTCCGAAGTCACAGCAATTCAGGAAGAAGTAGATGTCAGCAATTTAACCTCAGGTAGCTATACCGTGGTCGTGAGTGATGGCCGTCAAATTTGGTATAAACGGTTTATCCGGATTGAATAAATTATTCCTCTTTCCATTGTTAATAAATCGAAGAGGTGATGGCATTGACCCATCACCTCTTTTTTTATTGTTCCATTTTATCTTCAACAGACATTCGGGGAGGTTGATAACAAGAACGGCCTGGTAAACATTTCGGAGGGGCGATCAAATCATTGTCAGGGCCTATACCGCCATGGCCTTTTACGCACCAAAAGATGGTATTGGAGTCATCCAGTAAATACCAGGGATGCTCACCTCCTTCCATCATGCCATAGGGGTTTTTGGCTCTTAAATGTCTGCAGTACACCTTTTGCTCAGGATCCATCAGCTTGCATTCAAAATAGCTTCCTGGATGAGGTTGATAAACAGGGGCACCTTGTATCCGTTTTTAGCCAATGGGCGGGCGCGTTCCATCGCCAGAGTGGCGGCTTCAAGTGCAATCTCATCGGTGATCTGGTTGCCGGCGAGGGCTCCTTCGGCTCGCATTGATCGCAAAGGCACCGGTGATGCTGCACCGAGGGCAATGGCTGCGCGCTTACAGGTCTTGCCATTCATTTCTAATACAACCGCAACATCCGCAATAGACCAGTCATGGGATTCACGGGCTCCCTGTTTGATGTAGGCGGCCTTCGTACCGGAAGCCGGTTTAGCCAGACGGATGTGGGTGATTATTTCGTCTGCTTCGAGGATGGTTTCACGCAGCGGATCCTCTCCGGGCGCTACGAAAAAGTCTGCAATCGGAATTTCTTTGGTTTCATTTTTACTATTGACGATCACCACCCTGGCATCGTACGCCATCAAAGCGGTAGAGACGGATGAGGCATGAACGCTTACACAGGAGCCATTATTCAAGATCGCATGATTTTCATTTTCACCATTTTTTGCAAAACAGCGGTCACCGCCTTTCCGGAAACAAGGATGATCGTAAGAGCGGAAATACCAGCAGCGGGTACGCTGGGCTATATTTCCACCGATGGTTGCCATGTTACGTAATTGTGGCGTAGCCGCATCTCCGGCGGCCTGAGCGAAGGCAATGTAATGCTTGCGGATATCCTCATGAGCGGCGATCTCCGCCAGGGTACTATTCGCACCTACCCGCAAGCCATCATTATTGGAGAACTCAATTTTATCCAGGCCGGGTAATTCACGGATATTGACGATGGTCTTGGGTTGCAGCAACCCTTCCTTCATCAGATCCAGCAGATCGGTTCCACCGGCTTTTAGAATTGCGGCTTTTTCAGTCTGTCGATAGATCTCGTTGGATGCCGTGGAATTGACCTGGGTTAGGGCATCTTCGATGGACTTAGCGTTATACCAACTGAAGTTGTTCATAGTTGACGGTTTATTGGTCTAGGTGGTTCAATGCTTTTAAGATTCTGGCCGGCGTAATCGGTATCTCATACATCCGCATTCCGATCGCATTGTACACTGCATTGGCAACGGCAGCTGCAGTGGCAATGTTTGCTGGTTCTCCAATGCCATAGGCATCGGTCGAGGATAGGGCAGGATATTCCTCTACGATGATCGGTTCAATGGCAGGGATCTCCATGGAATAGGCGATTTGGTAGCGATCTACGTCAGGATTCATCATATGTCCGGTCGCTTCGTCCATAACCCGGTCCTCGTACAGGGCATACGAAACACCCTGGATGACACCGCCATTGATCTGGCTTTCGATTTGGGTTAGATTTATCGGTCGGCCGCAACTGTGTGCCGCTACAATGCGATCAACTTTGACCATCCCGGTATCGGTGTTCACGGTAACTTCGGCAAACTGAACGGATCCCAAATGACCGTGAGCCAACCCCCAGGGCTGAGCAAAACCGCCGTAATCATCCGAACGACTGGCGCTGGCTGTAATTTGGCCGGTACGCATTCGTTGCAAGGCTTCTTTGAGCGATACTTTTTTGGATGCATCGTCTTTGTGCAGGATCATCCCATTGCTGGCAACCAGTTTGGTTGCATCGGTTTGCCATTGCTGAGCGATTTGTTTAAACAATTCCATTTTTGCCTTGTACGCCGCATTGCGGGTAGGGGGCGTTATGGAACCGGTAACCTTACTCCCACCTGACCCGGGAGCGTCCGGGAAAATGGTATCACCGATGCGAACGATGACATCGGCCGTTTTGAGGCCAAATTCTTCGGCAACGATTTGAGCCATAATGGTCTTGGTCCCAGTGCCGATATCCTGAACACCGGACCGAACTTCCACCGCTCCATCGCGATAGATTTTTACCTCAACCGTTGAATCAAGATCAACAAATCGTGGCCAGGTGGACTGAGCTACTCCCAATCCCTTGCGGATGGTCCCGGTTGAAGATCCGGCGGGTTTCCAGCGCGACCAGTCAAACTGTTTGGCGCCACGTTGTCGCAACACCTTTCGCACTTCGCTTTGATCAATCTTGTCTCTGTAAGCCAACGGATTCAGGTTCAATTTTTCAGCGAGCTCATCGATGGCCTGTTCGACACCAAAGGCACCCTGAACATTGCCTGGTGCCCGCCATGCTGCTCCCGGTCCTGCAAAAGTGAGAACATCGTATTGTTCGGTGGCGAAATTTGGACATTCGTATAAGATCTGGGCTACCCGTCCAACGCCGGCCCCCAGTGCTACACCCGCTGTGCCATGGGAACGTTGTTGAATGGCGGTGAGCGTGCCATCTTTTTTTGCGCCTATTTTCAAGTAGTGGATGGAGTTAGGCCGATTGCCAGCCATCAGGTGTTCTTCCTTGCGCTCCAGCATGAGCCAAACTGGTCTGCCCGTTTTCTGGGACAGGATAGCAGCAACAGGTCCATAGGGACTGGTACTGTGTTTTGCTCCGAAGCCACCACCCATAAATTCACAGATCACCCGGACCCGGCTTTTAGGCAGGTCAAAATAATCGGCTAATTCATCGCGTACGTCTTTGGTGCTTTGAGTAGACGCATAGACCGTCATACCTTCCGGTTTCCAGTCGATGACCACCCCATGGGTTTCCAGGGGTACGTGGGTCTGTACTTGTGTGCGGTAGGTTTGTTCTACAATGACATCTGCCTGCGAAAATCCGGCTTCCAGATCTCCGCGCGGCCCGCCAAAAAAGCTGGATGTGGAAGGACCTCTCAGGTTGCCTTGTCCTTTGCTCCCGTCATGGACAACACCGACATCGCCTCCGTCAGCCTGACGCGCGATGGGGGCATCAAAGACCAGCGGAGCCTCTGGCTTCATAGCTTGCTCCACGTCGATGACGAATGGTTTTTCCAGATAATCCACCTGAATCATTCTGGTCGCCTGCCGAGCGATATCCAGAGAATCCGCGGCAACAGCTGCGACAGGCTGACCCACATATTTAACATCCGGATACGAATTGTCTTCGTTCCGGAGGATGTGAACCGCATGAACTCCAGGCAATTTTTCCGCCTCCTGGGTATTGATGTTGCGGATGGAGGCGTGCGGAACCTTGGCAGTCAGAATTTTAGCGTAAAGCATACCCGGCAACCGGATATCGGAAGTATATTTTGCTTCCCCGGTCACCTTGGCCCGGGCGTCTACCCGGATCCTGCGCTTGCCGACCTCTTGAAGCTGGTCATTGACCGGCCATGCTGGTGGCTCATCAGCAGGAATCTCACGTTCGATTTCAGTGAGGTTATGATCCGGGATACCGTAAGGGAATTTTTCTTTTCTGGTGTCCATATCATTTCATTTTATCCGCTGCTGCCAGCGTGGCTTTAAAAACATGAGGATAGGTGCCACAGCGACATAGATTGCCACGGGTGGCTATTTTGACGTCCTCGAGCGTTGGGTTTGGGTTTTCTTTCAATAAGTGGGCACAAGTCATGATCATACCGGGTGTGCAATACCCACATTGACTGGCATCATGCTCGATAAATGCTTCCTGGACCGGATGCAGATTCCCACCTGGTGCCAGTCCTTCGATGGTAGTCACCTCCCGGCCGCCGACGTCGATGGCGAGGGTCATGCAAGAATTGACCGGTTTGCCATCAATCCATACGGTACAGGCGGAGCAGGAGCCGCGATCACATACGACTTTGGTGCCGGTAAGCCCGGCATGGTCTCTGAGGGCGGTTGCCAATGTTGTACGGGGCTCTATGGTCAGGTGTTCCATCTGTCCATTGATCTGCATCTGGACTGTGACGGCATCGGGGCCCATATAACTACCGGTTTCGGGAGCCGAATGGAAGTCAGCAGCTAATAATCCCGTGTTCAATAATACGGAACCAGCGGTCGTAATGCCTGCCCCCCGGAGAAACTTCCGACGGGTAAAGCCATTGGTATCGGGTTTGTTTGAATCTTCTTTCATCTGCATAAATATTACCAGGTGCGAACAGTTAAATTACTAAAATTCGTCAGTAAAGTAAATGCATATGACCCATCAAGCATACAATTAAGAATAAGTCTAAATGCAATAATTTATTATCGCTTAACTTAACGGATTATTGAACAAAATTCAATTGTAATTATGGCTTTACGCGTATTCATAACGGGGAGTACAGGGATGGTTGGTCAGGCAGTATTGCTCGAATGCCTGGAAAGTCCGGACATTGAGCGCGTGCTGGTGATTAATCGAAGACCGTTGGGAATTACACACCCCAAGCTGGAAGAATTAATCCATTCCGACCTGGGAAATCTGGATGCTTTCATACCCAAATTACTTGGATGGGATGCCTGTTTTTACTGTCTGGGTGTTTCCTCTGCAGGAATGAAAGAGGAAGCATATACACGCATCACTTTTGATTATACCATCCATTGTGCTGATGTCTGTCTGAAGGCAAATCCTAACATGGTCTTTTGTTACGTATCCGGCGCTGGTACCGACAGCACGGAAGAGGGGCGTTCGATGTGGGCGCGGGTAAAAGGCAGAACCGAGAATGCACTCCTGGCGATGCCCTTCCAGGCAGTCTATTTGTTTCGTCCCGGTTATATCCAGCCGATGAAGGGTATACGGTCCAGAACACCGGTTTACAACGCCCTGTATACCATTTTTAAGCCATTTTATCCACTATTGAAACATTTACCCAAATGGGTTACCAGCACTGACCAGATCGGTAAAGCAATGATCCGCGTTACATTATCCGGATACAAACAGCCGGTGCTGGAGAGTATTGACATCAATACCCTCTGAATTTCCAGGATACGCAATGATCAGCTGGTCAGGCTGCGATCATATGCCAATACGATCTACATCATCGACAGCCATGATCTAAAAACCTACTATTAGCGAAAGTAAAGTCATTTCGTGGCACCCGGATCAAAATATCAGGAAGGGCAAGGTTGGCATTTCGCCTATTCCAAAGTAGTACAATTCTTTCAGGAGGTGGGCGAAATGGCTTTGTTCTCAGGCAGGTTTTTCCGCACCTTTTGGCAGCCTCCTTTTGAATGGCGCGAATTTATCAATCAATCCTATAACCTGGGTAACAAATCCATTTTTTTGGTTTCGCTGACCGGATTCATTATGGGTTTGGTTTTAGACTTGCAGTCGCGACCTACCATGATGGAATTCGGCGCCGTATCGTGGATGCCTTCTATGGTGGGAATTACCATTGTCCGGGAGATGGGACCCATGGTTACGGCGTTGATTTGTGCCGGGAAGATCGGTTCCAGTATTGGTGCGGAATTAGGCTCCATGCGCGTTACGGAGCAAATTGATGCCATGGAAGTCTCCGGAACAAACCCATTCAAGTTTCTGGTGGTGACGCGGGTGATGGCAGCGACTTTTATGTTGCCACTTCTGGTCATCCTGGGAGATGCGTGTTCATTGGGCGGATCCTTTTTGGTGGAAAATCTGAAAGGAAATGTATCCTTCCATTTATACTTCAATCAGGTGTTTGAAGGACTGGAGATGGGAGATATCGTACCCTCCACCATCAAGACTTTTTTCTTTGGAGCCGCCATCGGACTGGTAGGGTGTTACAAGGGATATACCTCCAAAAAAGGAACCGCCGGGGTAGGAAAGGCTTCCAATTCTGCCGTGGTGGTCGCCTCAGTCCTGGTATTTGTTCTGGACTTTATTGCCGTATTGATAGCGGATTTATTTTATGAATTGTGATGAATGCTTTAGCCAATATACCGGATACAACGACCGTACTCCAGAATGGCCTGGGTTCGGCATTATTGGAAGTTATTGAGGTGTACAAGGCTTTCGGTAGCCTAAAAGTATTGGATGGATTTTCAATGAAGCTCTTTTCCGGAGAGAATGTTGCCATCGTAGGAAAATCCGGTTCCGGTAAGTCGGTCTTATTAAAATGCATTATTGGCTTGCTTCCTTACGATAGCGGTATTATCCGGGTATTGGGGCAGGATGTCTCCCAGCTCGACCAGAGGCAACTGGATCGGCTAAGAACCGAGATTGGCTTTTTATTTCAGGGTAGTGCTTTGTATGACTCCATGACGGTGCGGGAAAATCTTCAGTTTCCGCTGCGCCGGCATATGGATAAAATGCAAAACCAGGTTGAAGAAGAACTAATCCGTGAGACGCTTGCCAGCGTAGGTCTTGAACACACCATCGATTTGTGGCCGGAAGAGCTGTCCGGCGGCATGCAACGTCGCATTGCGTTGGCCAGGACCTTAATTCTAAGACCACAGATAATTCTTTACGATGAACCGACGACGGGTTTGGATCCGATCACTTCTCGGGAAATTATCGAGCTTATTCTCGACATACAAAAACAATACGGTACCGCATCATTGATTATAACCCATGATATGCAATGTGTCCGGCTGGCTTCGGACAGGATGGTCATTCTGCATGAAGGAAAAAACTATGCAACCGGAAGTTATGGTGATTTAAAAAAAAGGAATGATCCGATTATTCAAGCATTTTTAGAGACATCATGAAAAAAGAAAACAAAAACGCTGCCCGGGTTGGCTTGTTCGTAATTCTTTCCGTGCTATTATTTATGGTCGGATTTTACCTGATTGGTAATAATCAAAATATGTTTGGAAAGACATTTTTGATTTCTACTACATTTCATAGCGTAAATGGATTGAAGAAGGGAAATGTAGTTCGTTTCAATGGCATCGATGTCGGTTCCATTTCTGAAATTGATTTTTTAAATGACTCAACGTTGCAAGTAATCATGCGCATTGAGAAAAAAGTTAAACCATTTATAAAAAAAGATGCGACGGCAAGCATTGGTTCGGAAGGATTGGTAGGAAATATGCTGGTAAATATTTCACCGGGTGGAATAGCTCCGCCTGTTGAAGATGGCGACGTCATTCGTTCCTACAGCCGGGTAGACACCGAAGACCTGTTGGATGCCCTTGGCAACACCAATGAAAATATTGCAATCATTTCTAAAAATTTATTGGATATCACGGCAAAAATGAACTCAGGCCAGGGTATTATCGCCAATTTATTAGAGAATGAATCGATGAGTGACGACCTGGCCGGCACATTGCGCCACCTGCATCAAACTGTTCGTGTGCTGGAGTCCGCAACACAACAGGTCAATGAATTATTCATCGCCATCAATAACGGGGAGGGTATGGCCGGACAGATCCTTAAAGATTCCCTGTTTGTTCCGACCCTGGTCCGGTCCTCAGAGCGGCTGGATACAGCCTTGATCGGATTAAATCAGCTTGTTGATAAGACAGATCCTATTCTGGTAAACCTGCTTTCAACCAGTAAAAAACTGGATGATGCTTCCGCCCATCTGGATACACTGATCCAGCATATAGACCGCGGTAAAGGAGCGGTAGGCGCATTATTGCATGACGACTTGTTGCGCCAGGATTTAAAGCAGACGATGTCTAATTTAAATGAAGGGACGAAGCGATTTAGTGAAGACATGGAAGCCCTGAAGCGCAACATTTTTTTCCGTAAATATTTTAAAGAGCAAAGCAAAAAAAATAAATAGGTAAGCACTAACTATAATTTAAACTTGACTAACTTTCAGTATAAATAGCTGCCTGTGTTAAAATTGTTAGTTCTCCTGGTCACAATCCTTTCGGCACTACCTGTGACCGCACAATACGATTATTCTCATCCTGATTTCATCCCCAAAATGGATCAACATTTTCCCGGTGGAGACAGCGCATTTTTGGATTTAGTCTATCATAATATTCAGTATCCGCCGGAGGCTCGACAGAGAGGTACGATGGCCACCCTTTTGGTTTCACTTTACATCAATGCAAAGGGAGGTCTGGACAGTTTGAAATTCCTGAATCCGGTTCCTATTGGTGATGGCATTGAAGAGGAAGTATTGCGAATCCTCAAATTAACCCATAAGCGCTGGATTAACTGCGGTGATGGTTTTCATTTTGATTGCTCGTTTGTATTTAAATTTGAAAGTGAGGAGTTATTGCATGGAGATATAAGTATTGTAGCCTTTTCAGTAAATGCAAAATTGCCAAGGACAGATCTGATAAAATCGTTTGATAAATTGCTGAAAAGAGGAAATAAGTCCAACGAGGTCAAAGAGATGGTGACCTTACTAATAAAAATGTATCCTGACAATCTGCAATACCTGGAACTATACCGCCAGCTTGAAATTCATTGATGGGATAAAGGTATATGGAAAAATTTACGATGCATTGTCTATATTTTGAAATAATATGGCGTGCTGTTTTTTAAAAATTGGATTGACAATAAAGGATACCGGGACCAAAGACCGGGTATGAATGGTCTCTTTAACTTCGCAGTGATTGGCGTCTCCGGTGAGCGTAATATCAATGTAAATATGTGCTATCCCTGAAATGACTGCGTGATAATGGACCCATAGCTTCTCTTCATCGGATTGGACTTTAATAGGATATTTTGTGGTATAAGGTATTGGCCCCAGATTCATTTTTTCATAAACGAGGTAGTTGTTGTCGCCCCGGTCTTCGATCCGGGTGATGACCGGATGAATTTGAGCAAAACGGTGCATATCTGCCAAAAATGGAAAAACTTCCTCTGGGCTTTTCGTCAATTGAAAGGTTAATTGCATTGGTGTAAACGATTGATGTGTGCATGCCGCTCCGTGTAAATTTACCTTATATTCTCTTCACAGCTACCAGGTAGCGAGCTATTTTTTGGACCTACCACATTGAATTTTCTTCGAATAAAACATTTGTATCTTAATGCCAAAATCGGGGTTCATGGCATCCAGAAGAAATTTTATCCGGCACGCGGGGTGGTTGAGTTTAAGCCCGGCGCTTACGGGAGCGTTAAGTCGGAATGCTAATCTCCGGACCCCGGACCTGGCCGCATGGACATCGCTGGAAGACGACGCCTTATTTGCATTGGTCCGGAGACAGCTTTTGGTTCCGGATGGACGCATCTATTTAAATACGGGAAGTTTGGGGCCCAGCACCCTGCAGGTGATCGACACCGTTTATGGGGCCATGCGGGAATTAGAAATGAGTCCTGCTGCCGAGAACTGGGGTCCGTTAGGCCAGAAAATGGAAGAAGTCCGGCAGATCATTGCCGATTACATCCGGGCGGAAAAAGATAATATCCTGCTTACCCGGAATACGACCGAAGGTCTCAGCCTGGTAGCCCAATCGATTCGGTTGGAGCCTGGTGATGAGATCCTGACCACGGATCAGGAACACGGCGGAGCTTTGGTCGGATTGGAATACACAGCTGCCAACCAGGGAGCTACCATCCGGAAAATGACCTTGCCTATGCCAACCCTGAGTACCGGACAAATTCTGGAAACCCTACAAGCTAATCTGACGGAGAACACCAAAATGGTGCTATTGAGTCATGTGAATACCATTACCGGGCTGGTTATGCCATTTTCGGAAATCGCCGCAATCACCCAACCCAGGGGTATCCTTCTGGTAGCTGATGGTGCCCAGGCTCCCGGACAACTTAAAATTGATGTAAAAGCTATGAACGTAGACGCGTATGCAACCAGTGGACATAAGTGGTTGCTGGGGCCGAAGGAGACCGGGTTTTTATACGTAAGTCCGACGTTACAGCCACAAATCCATAGCGCATTCACGCATTCAGGATTCGCCGCGTATTCCGCTTCCTCAGGAACCCGGAATGTGGCGACCATTATCGGACTCGGGGAAGCCATCCGCTGGAACCGGGAGATCGGCGAAGAACGCATTCAGCGACGTTGCCTGGAGATGCGGAATTATTGCCGGCAGCAGCTGGAAACATTACCGGGTATTAAGCTCATCAGTCCTGCAGAAGATGCCTTGAGCTGTGCCATCGTCAGTTTCACCCTGGACCAGGCAAAAAATAATGAAGTCGCCCAGAAGCTGAAAGAACAGGATATCATCATCAAGGTGCTGCCGGGTATCAATGGCAACCGGATATCCTGCCATCACTTTATCCTGAAGGAGGACATCGATCGCTTCATCAGTGCATTGGCTGCGGCGATCTGAACGTGCGCCATTAAAACTAGTTGGACGCTGCCGCCGGTTGCGCTACTTCCTGTTGTACTTTGACCCGCATGGTTGTGTCCAGACCACTGGTGATTTCTGTGATCAGTCCATCGGATATACCGGTGGTGATGGGAATTTTTTCGACCACTTTATCCCCCTTCTTAACTTCCACGAATGCCTTTTTATCCTCATAGAGAATGTCTCGCTCTTTGACGGTGAGGACATTGATCCTTTTTTCCATAATGACATCGCCGTTAGCACTATAACCGGCGCGTAAAAAAACATTGGTGGTCGGCTTGACGGCAGCGCGTACTTCAAACTTTACGGTGCCTTCTTCTTTTTCTCCCCGGGGGGCGATGAATTCCAGGAATGCATCGATCGCAGAGCTATCAATCGCTCCGATTTTAAGGACCAAAGGCATGCCTTCCTTCAACCTGCCTACATCCGATTCATCGACTTTGCCTTCAAAGATCAATGCATTCATGTCGGCGATGATGGCTACCGTGGTACCCTCATTGAAATTGTTTCGCTCGATCACGGACGATCCTTCTTCAACCGGAATGTCCAGCACCATACCGGAAACCGGTGCGGTAACGATATTGGATACCTGTTTGGAATTTTTCGCAGCACCTTCTTTTAATAGCTGAAGGTTATCAACGGCTGAACTTAATTCCTGCCGGCGAATATCAAGGGTGGTCTCGAACTGTTTCAGGGTATTTTCTGACGAGATTATGGTGTTCTCATAGGTGGTTTTCCGCAATTCCAGATCCAGCAGGATGCGGTTGTAATCCTGTTCGGAGATGATGCCTTCATCCCGCAGCCTGCGTTGCCTTTCTTCTTCCTGTTTGGCGTTTTCATAATTCAAACGGGCACTCTCTACATCCAGGCTTTGGGAGGCGATCTTTTTTTGCCGCTCCAGTTCCCGCGCTGCCTCTTTCACTTGCAGCTGGGACAGTTCGACATTGGTTTGTGCCTGGTTGATGGAGATCTGACTGGGTATCAACTGGATCTTGGCCACTTTCTGACCTTTTTCAATCACCTGACCTTCGTCGATGTACAGTTCTTCAATCACTCCGGATACCTGGGGTTTGATGTTGATTTCCAGGCGTGGTTTGATGGTACCGGTAGCTACCGTCTTTTTGATGACGTCTTCATAGACCGGTTTCTCAAACCGCAAGTTATCCGGAGATTTTTTCCGTTGCTGGATAAAATAAAAAACAAGACCTACCGTCAGGATTCCTACGGCGACAATGGTACTTATAAAACACCCGCGATTCATTCGTTTATTGTTGTTTGGTTGTAATCAGTAATCAGTTTTTATAGGAATAATCTCAAATCCAAAATCTGAAATCCAAAATCTGAAATCTCAAATCTGAAACTTGAAATCTTCGTGTCATTCGTCTTTCAAAGCAACGACCGGATTAACCCGGGCTGCCATCATTGCCGGGATCAGACCGGCGACCGTGCCTGCAATGGTCAGCAGTATCATTGCTCCGATTGCAATACCCAGATTGACTTCAGGATTATAGAACATCTGGGAATCTACACTGGCTTGTTCCATTAATAAATTAATTCCACCGATGACCAGAACACCTGCCAGTAAGCCCAGGTAACCGGATACGGCGGTAATAAAAATGGACTCCGTCAATATGCTGCTGATGATCGATGCCGGTGTTGCGCCGATTGCTTTGCGAATCCCAATTTCTTTGGTGCGTTCCTTCACCACGATCAGCATGATGTTACTTACGCCTACGATGCCTGCTAATAAGGTCCCTATCCCTACGATCCAAAGAAATGCCGAAATGCCGTCAAACAAGCCCCGGACCTGCTGGAATTCTGCTTCGAGATTAAATCCGCCGATGCCGCGGGGGTCGTTGGGGGCAACATGATGCCTGGCTTTCAGCAGGCTCCGGACCTGTGGTTCGATCTGTGCGATGCGATAGCCCTCCTGAGCGCTGACCGCAAAATAGTGCACCCTTCCATCCATGCCAAAGGTGCGGTGCATGGTCGTCAAGGGTATGACCACTGCTTCCTGGTCATCCTCTGTCCAAGGCTTGATCACTCGTGGACCAAAAATACCTACCACCAGAAATTCTGCGCCATTGATGGTGACGTACTGACCGATGGCTTCACCGACATTCCTTCCGAACAGGACTTCGGCCGTGCGTGTTCCGAGCACTGCAACCTTTCGGCTTTCATCGTTGTCCAGGTCGCTGATGTAGCGGCCATGATAAACCTTAAGGGCTTCTACTTTGATCATTTGACTTAACTCACCGCGGATCTCGTAGGTCTCAGCGGTCTCACCATGGACAACCTTGGCATCCAGCCGTGTCCTTGGGGCAATAAATCCAACTCCTTTGACTTGCTGCTTGATAGCTTCCAAATCGTCGAAGTTGAGCCTTGGAAACCGTCCCGGTTGATAGCCCTGATAGGGTAGGGAGGTTGAACTGCTCCATACGTACATGATGTTCGTGGCCCGGTTGCCAAAATCCCGGAATACGGCATTCTCCAGTCCCGAGCCCATACCCAGCATGAATATCAGCATAAAGACACCCCAGAATACGCCAAGTACGGTCAGAAATGTCCGCAACTTGTGCTGCTTGATGGTCATCCAGATTTCCTGCCAGGTGTCTCGGTTGAACATGATTATCTAGCTTTCATTGCGATTACAGGATTAATGCGGGATGCTTGTCTTGCCGGTACCCATCCTGCCAATGCCCCGGCAATGGTCAGAATTACAATAGCCAGCAACCCGACACTCAAATGGATCTCCGGTTGCCGGAAAAATTCCGACTGGATACTGCTGGCAAAATAAAGGACCATCAGGCCAAGGATCATCCCAAAATATCCGGCCATCAGGGTGATGAAAATCGACTCGGACAAAATCATATTAACGATAGAACCCGGCGTGGCTCCCAAAGCCTTGCGGACTCCTATTTCCCGGGTACGGTCTTTGACGATGATCAGCATGATATTACTTACTCCGATCACACCCGCAAGTAAGCTACCTAAACCGACAAACCACAAAAATGCTTTGATGCCGGCGAACAGGTTTTGAAAGTTCTGGTACTCTTCCAGCGCATTGGAGATCCACATGGCACGCATATCTTCCGGATCAAAGAGGTACTTTGCCGACATCATGCGACGGATGCGGTTTTCCAGCGACTTGGCTTGCTCCAGTTCAACCTGGGCCGTTGAAAACCAAATGTTATTGACGTAGTCGGTGCCCTGGTATACGCGTTGTGCCAGCGTGATCGGGATATAAATGTCCCGTAAGGATCGTTCGCCTTCTTTGTCGTAATAGACGCCGACCACCTGATAGACGATGCCACCGATGTTTATTTCTTTTCCGACTGCGTCCCCGTCCTTACCGAATAATTCTTCTTTGACCAAAGTCCCGATAACTGCATTTTTCTGCAACAAATGATCGTCCCCGTCATTCAGAAATCTTCCCTGAACCATCATAAATTGCTCCAGATAAGCGATAGCCGGGGAGACTCCGCGGACAGAATAGGCGAATACCTTGTCTTTAAAGCGCACCTGTTGATTGCCCTGAAGAAAGACTCTTCCGGATATATCTTCGACTTCCGGAAAATCACGCTGCAGGATGGCAATGTCTTCGTTGTTTAAATAAATGCGTCTTCCTTTGGGTAAGCCTTTATAGGCTTTTGATGTCCATCCGCCGTTAATCCGGATGCTGTTGGTCGCATCCCCTTCAAACTGGAATTCGATGCCGTTTTGCAGCCCCTGACCGGCGCCGAGCAGGATGACGAGCATAAAAATGCCCCAGAATACGCCCAAAGCGGTCAGGGCTGTCCGCAACTTATGGCGCTTTATGCTTTCGAATATTTCACTCCACTTATCAAGATCGATCATACCCCATCTTTTAAGATTAATCCATCTTTGATATGAATGATGCGTTTGGTGCGGTGTGCGATGTCCATTTCGTGCGTAACCAGGATCAGGGTCTTGCCTTCTGCGTTGACCCGGTCAAAGATCTCCATGACCTCATGAGATGTTTTGCTGTCGAGAGCACCGGTAGGTTCATCGGCCAGAATGACCTTTGGATTGGTTGCCAGGGCGCGGGCAATCGCCACCCGCTGTTGTTGACCGCCGGATAATTGATTGGGGAAATGGGTGGCCCACTCGGCTAATCCGACCTGTTCCAGATGATGCATCGCCAGATCGCTGCGCTCTTTGCGGCTTATTTTCTGGTAATACAGTGGCAAAGCAACATTTTCTTGTGCTGTCTTGAAATTTAATAAGTTGAAAGACTGGAATACAAATCCGATAAACCGGTTACGGTAATAAGCCGCTTCTTTTTGAGAAAGGTCTTTGGATATGAGGGTATTGTCCAGATGGTAAGTACCACTATCATAATCATCCAGGATGCCTAAAATATTGAGCAGGGTGGACTTTCCGGATCCTGACGAGCCCATTATGGAAACGTACTCGCCATCCTCTATAGTTAATTCAATTCCTTTCAAGACCTCCAATCGGGTAAATTCCGTAGAGTAGGCCTTGCGTATATCACGCAGTGCAATCATCAGGTCTATATGAATGGTTCCAAACTAAAGATAAACGACAGAAATCCAGGTATTATTAGTCAAATGATGCATAAACTTCGACCAAATACCGGATAAAGATGTCGACCGCTTATCTTGTATCCGGTCCGTCATGTGTTCCTTGAATCCTGACTCCAAAACCTGGTTGAACACCTGATTTGTTGGCCTATAAAGTCGAAAAATGGAGGATAGATCCGCAAAAACAGTGGCCGAACGGTGGTCAGTATTAGTGCAATCCACGCTACAGGAGATCCAGTTCTATCACCGGGGTTTGCACGATGAATTACCTATGAAGACGGTCCACCAGTTAAGACTGGCGCTTAAAAGACTACGCGTTTTGCTGGCCGTTTTGGAGCAGACCAGGGATGGGCTTAAACAGGTCATCACCCTACAGAAATCGGTCAATAAACTGTTTGAGGTTGCCGGTATTTTACGCGATGCCCAGGTCCGCAGAGGATTACTTGAAGAAGAACATTCGCTCCATTTTCTTTTGCCGGAGGCAGATAAAAATGTACGGAAAGCAGAGAAGCGCTTCAGAATGCATCAGAAGGAAATCAAATCTTCAACATTCAATTTTAGGAAATCCCTTGGTAATTATTTACTGACCCTGGACCAGGATAACCTGGAAAATGCCATGTGGTATTTACAGCTAAAGTACCTTGGCAGAATCCACATCCGGCATGGGATACCGGAAGATGAGAACCTGCATGCCATTCGTACCGCGCTAAAACGGTTGGTGGAGTTGCAAAAGATCCGGATAGAAGTTGGCATGGTGGAAGCCATGACCGCGCGCTGGGAGGTAGCTAAATCGATGGCGCAGGAAATCGGGACCTGGCACGATCATCACTTGTTGAACCAATACATGACCCGCACATTGCGGAAAAAAGGGACCGATGAAGCACATCGGAATCATGTAGCCAATCGCCAAGATATCCAGCAGGTCAGGCGTCTGGAACTGGAAGGATTGATCAATAATTGGGTACAAGAAACCCGGAAAGCATTCCCGGATTGAAACGGTTATACGGATATAAGCCCTTTCTTCGATAAGGGAAGAGTTCGGTCGAAAGCAAAAAAATAAACCAATTTTTTTGCAACTTCTTTAAGTTAAGGTCCGTCTTATCCCTGAAACCAGACTAAATGAATCCGATGAAAAATGCTCTAGGGCTTCTGTTATGGAGCATAATACTGCCTTTGTATGCCAGTACTCCTTATCCCACCAAATCGCTTCAGGCTCAACGAATTGCAATTACAGAACTGACTATGGATGGTCAGCTTAATGAGCCCTTTTGGGAGACGCTGGATTGGCATGATGACTTTGTCCAGTACGAACCGGTCGAGAAAGCATCGCCATCCCAGCGCACCGCATTTGCCCTAGCTTACGATGATAATTTCATTTATGTAGGGTTTAAGTCCTACGACAGTGCTCCGGATAGCATTTACCATCGCCTGACCCGCCGGGATGACATAGACGGTGATTTTGTGGGGGTTCAGTTTGATTCTTATTATGACCGGAGGACGGCATTTACTTTTGTTGCAACGGCTGCCGGTGTCAAATTGGACTTCATTGTGAGTAACGATGGCGAAAATGAAGACAATTCGTGGGACCCCACCTGGTATGTCAAGACCTCCCGGGACGAGGCGGGCTGGTATTGTGAAATGAAAATCCCTTTAACCCAGTTGCGATTCAAAAAGGCAGATAATCAGACCTGGGGCATTCAGGTAGCCCGTAAATTATTCCGCAAAGACGAAACCGATGTTTGGCAACCTGCTGCCCGTGAACAAGCGGGATGGGTGTCTCAATTTGCAAATCTGGAAGGATTGACCAATCTGGAACCCAAGCTGCCCCTGGAGATCGCACCTTATGTCGTAGCTCAGTCAGATCGTTATAAGGCCGTTCCCGGAGATCCTTACCGCCAGAATGGCGTCAGCAATACCCTCAATGCAGGACTAGATGGGAAAGTTGGCATAACAAACAACTTTACGCTTGATTTTTCCATCAATCCCGATTTTGGTCAGGTAGAAGCGGATCCATCCCGCGTCAACCTCACCACGCAGGAGTTGTTTTTTGAAGAGAAGCGGCTCCTGTTTATTGAAGGGAAAAACATCTTCAATTTCCCCCTCTTGTTTGGCGACGGAGATCTCGGTTCGGAAAATTTATTTTATTCCCGCCGGATTGGCAGAAGACCTCATTATGACCCCAGTATCCTGGATGGAGAATACCTGAAATCCCCAGAATTCACCACCATACTGGGCGCAGCAAAATTAACCGGCAAAACCGAAAAAGGACTTTCTATCGGGATTCTGGAAAGCCTCACCGCCGAAGAGCACGCTTCCATCACCAACAGTGAAGGAGACGAACGCAAGGAAACCGTAGAACCACTGACCAATTATCTGGTTGGCCGGGTACAGAAAGATTTCAACTCCGGGAACACCATTCTGGGTGGGATGCTTACCTCTGTCAACCGGCAAATCAGTCAGGTCAACCTGCAATTTCTTCCGGAGAGTGCCATGACCGGTGGATTGGATTTCACCCATAAATGGAAAAACCGGACCTGGGAATTCTCGGTGAGCAATTACTTCAGTCGCCTAAAAGGTGACCCTGAGGCCATTGAAACCGTGCAAACCTCCTTTGTGCACAATTTTCAGCGCCCGGATCAGGATTATAAGATCCTCGATCCCAATAAGGAAGAGTTAACCGGATTCGGAGGGAAGGCACTTTTGGGGAAGTTTAGCGGGAAATTGCGTTTTCTCGCCGCAGTGGCCTGGAAATCTCCCGGCCTGGAGCTTAACGACGCCGGGTACATGCCGGAAGCGGACAACCTTTTTGAAGTTATTTGGGTGGGCTACCGCGTATACAAACCTTACAAGATCTTTCGCAATTTCTCTCTCAACTTCAATCAGTGGCAAGCTTCCGATTTTGGATTGGAAAATCTGGGTTTGGGGGGCAATGTCAACATGCATACCCAATTTACCAATTACTGGCATTTGAGTACCGGGATGAATATCAACGGTCAATCGTTGTATACCGCAGCCCTGCGGGGGGGACCTGCTTTACTCACTCCGACTCGCTATAATTGGTGGGGTTATGTGAGTACGAACGACCAGAAGCCGTGGCAACTGGAATTGGAGTGGAACCAGAACTGGAGTGCAGGAACCTATCGCAATGGCTATTACGAGAGCCTGGGATTCAGCTATCGACCCACCAAGTCCTTACAGACAAGCATCAATGCCTATTTCCAGAAAAACATCAGCGAACTGCAATACATCGATCAGGTGGCCCTCGGTGAAGATACACGCTACGTATTCGGAACCATTGACCAAAATGTATTGGGCATGTCTCTGAGACTGAACTATACCATCACACCGGATCTGACCATCCAGTATTGGGGTCAGCCCTTTGTGGCTGCCGGCCAATACGACCAACTGAAGTACATCACTAATCCGCAGGCCAAAGACTATAACCAACGATTTCACATTTATCAGCCGGCAGAAATTGAGGAGGGATCTGACTACATCGATTTACACGAATCGGGTGCCGGACCATCTTATTCCATTGGAATTCCTGATTTTAATTTTAAAGAGTTTTTATCCAACCTCGTCATTCGCTGGGAATATAAGCCTGGATCGGTATTGTATTTTGTATGGTCGCAAAACCGCAATGATGCCGTATCAATGGGGCAATTTAATTTTGGGCAGGATCTGCATAGCTTGTTTACTACCGATGCGCGCAACATCTTTCTGGTCAAAGCGTCCTACCGGTTCAGCAGATAATAAGAATTGGGATAAATTTTTGGGAAGGAATTATTGCTGTTTTAATCCGGACAGGATTTGATCCAGATCTTCCCGGGAATAGTATTTCCCTTGTTTGATCACCGCCTGGATTTTTCGCGTATTGTTGATATCATCGAGTGGATTGGCGTCCAGGATTACAAGATCCGCCCATTTATTTTCATCAACGGATCCTAATTCATTTTGCAGACCAAAATACCTAGCCGGATTGATGGTAGCGGTCCGGAGGGCTTCCAGGGGAGTCAGTCCCGACTGCACCAGGACTACCAGTTCCTGATGCAGGCTGCGTCCGGGTGGTTGATAAAAAATGGGGCAATCGGTTCCGGCCATGATAGGAATTTCTTCTTTGTTAATCTTCCCGACCATGTCCAAAAACCACTGCGTATATTGTTTTTGGAACTCCGTGGGTTGGTAATTTTTAAAATGTTCGATTTCTGTTATCCATTCTGTTGCGATGGTATCAGGCAAATAGGCAAATGCTTCCTGGTAATCCGGAAGCATAAAAGGCTGCAAGATGTTACCACTCGCCAGGTTCAAGGTAGGGATTTGCCAGGTTTGGTTTTTATAAAGGATGTGTAAGATGGAATCCGCCCGGTGCTCATCATAATGAAGGATCGCGTTTTCGCGCTCCGCATTGTGGATTCGGGAACGCAAGACACCTCCTGGATCATGCATCCCTTCCGTGAGCATGCCCCGCCGGGCATTTAATAACGAATCGGAATTGGAGGCACAGGACAATTCCAAGTTTCTAAGATGCTCCATGCTATTGAGGCCCGCATTACTAGCCGCGATTACGTCCATACTCAATGGCACATGACCGGTGACTTTTAAATGATGCGCTTGTGCCATCCGGATGATTTCATAAAATTGTTCCGGTGTAAGCATTTCATAGGCTTTCAGGAAATCCACCTCCGCGTCGATGAGTTGCTGAATTTCTTCATGCACCTCCTCGACGGAATGCATGCCTACGGAAAGCGGCGGGTGATCGGGATCACTGCCATCATAAACATTGGGGATTCCGTCGATCAGCGGACCTGCAATCATAACTCTTGGAGCTTGAGTGGGTTTGGCCCGGGAAAGTTTCTTCCAATGCTGGACAAAACTTAATTTACCCCCGGTATCGCGGACACTGGTGACTCCATATGCCAGGAATAAATCGAACATGAATGGAGCCAGGCCTTCAATAAATGCAAAATGAACATGGGCATCCCATAACCCGGGGATCAGGAATTTTCCAGAGCAATCGATGATGGTATTTTTCGGAGATAAAGGCAATAATTTGCTGTCTGCAACCCGCAAGATCTTGCCGGCCTGGATAATGACCGTTTGATCGTCCTGAATTCCGGTTTGAGGATTGACCACGGCAATATGCTGCAGGCAAAGTGCATCCGGATAGGTGAGGCTGGTGAAATCACATCCTAAAGTCAGACAGAGTACACCCAGCCACCATTTATTTCGCATCAACATCAGCATTTTATTCATTCATCGAGATTTCCCCCTTGGGCAGTCTGGTAAAATACAAATTGATTGTTCCAGTTAAGTTGGAAAAGTCCTGGCGATTTCCCTGAAGGAGCAAAAACCACTTCATCTCCGGTGTTTACATCGATAAATTTCCATTCACCGAGAGGTGAAAGTGTATTGGTTTCCTTATTATTCGGGTCGTATACAAGCACCTTTCCATCTTTTATGGAAAGCTCGACCACGTAATCGCCAATACCAGGCACCTGGCGATCCATTTCGTACGAACCTGCCAGACGGTTCAGCTGCGCTTCGGTTAGTTGGGTGATTTCCACGATCCTTGGATTGCTGATACCCCATTGATAGTAGGCAGAAACAGACCGCATGATTTCATTCATAAGGTCGACACCCTGGTCTGCATTGGTCATTACAATTACACCATAACCCTGATGGACGGACGCCAGCATATTATTGGAAAATCCGGCATTCTTGCCACCATGGCCGAACAACAGAGAATCGCCCTCCCATCGCAGGGCAGGTCCCAGTCCCCAATCGTTGAGGTGCTTGGTCAGCATCGTGCGAATGGTCTCAGGTTTGAGTACTTCTCCTGTTGCTCCATCAGCAATGCGTTGTACGGCCAGACAATAACGGGCCAGGTCGGCCGGGGTTGTCCACAATCCGGCAGCCGCTTTTTCAGGATAATTGTGCCAGAGCCCTTCAATCAATTCACCATTGCGATCATAAGCTGCACTTGCCTGCGGGTGTAAAGAAGCTATCAATGGCTGCGCATAGGTGCTGTTGTGCATGCCCAGCGGGCGTAAGATAGAATCGTCCAAAAATTGAGTAAACGGTAGGCCTGCGACATCCTCGACCATTTGCTGCATAACCGAGTAGCCACCACCGGAATAGCGCCAACGACTCCCGGGCACCGTGTCCACAACAACCGGGGGTGTATTGCCCTGGCCATTCAGGACCTCGATCAAGGATGGCATGGTATCCGACTGGGCATACCCGGGAAAACCGTGTACCGTCATACCGGCGCTGTGCGTGAGGAGCAGTCTTAAGGTTACTTTTGACTGATCCGTAAATTTATTTTCAGGCACCTTCCAGGATTTTAGATATCGATTCACATCGGTATCCAGATCCAACCTGTCCTCTTCTACCAACTTCAAAGCCCCCAACGCAGCCAGCGGTTTGCTTATGGATCCCGCCTGAAATAGTGTTGCTGTATCAACAGGTGTCGCGGATTGGGTATTAGCAATCCCGTATCCTTTCGCCCAATGGATCTTGCCGTCCTTGACGATTGCGATGCTTACGCCCGGTACATGATAATATTCCATACGATCCTCTATGGAATAATGGGTTAGCGTATCCCCGCTCACCTGAATAGGAGGCAATAATCCATTTTCTATGGCCTGGATTTCCTGTGAAATGTCTACCGGATGCGGCAGCGTACAGGAGGTGACCAGGAGGCAAATCAGGGAATAAACGATAACCGGAAGTAACCGGAAGTAACACGAATCAGCTGCTTTCATCTTTACAGGTTTAGCTACTAAAAGGTAGTGATTTTCCCTGATAATCGGCTTGGATAGCCACGAGTAACCGGACTTGTCTGAACCTTAAATTTGCATTTCAAGCAACCATTGATGGCCGAAGGGATCCCTGATCATGGCCTGCCGATACCCGTAATCATAATCACGGGCTGGAGATAATAGATCTGCTCCGGCCTGGATGGCCGCTGAGACCACCCTATCTACATCCTCGACAAACAGCCCGATGGCAACCGTTGTGCCGCCGGCAGACATAGGGTCCAATTGCCCTTTAGTCACATTGATTTCATGCAAATGAAATAACCGGCCACCTATAGTCAATTCTGATACATGATAACTTCCGTCATCATTTAAAAATCGACGCAGTTCGATGGCGGAAAAGGCCTGGAGGTAAAAGTCAATGGATTTCACTCCTGCCGGGATATAGAGGTGCGGAGCAAAAAAAGGAAGGTGTGCCGGATCATCCATTCACTAATTTACAATTTCCTCTATTTACCGGACAACGGAAATTTTTCGGTAAAATAGTTCATGGCCATTGTTCCATACAAGAAGGTAGGTTCCGGGATTTAAACCGCTTAAATCCAGCACGGATGTTTCCTGGTAGGTTCCCCAAATATGACCTAATAGGTCAAAAACCTGTATTTTCAGGTGGGGGTCGCCGGATTGGATGTGGATAATTCCGGAAGTAGGATTTGGATAGACGGTTGGTCCGGTTGCTGGTTCGGCGTGAATATCAATACCCGATAAACTGCTGACGCAACCGTTAAAACCGGTTACCTGATCCCACAGGTCACATTTGGCCGGACGCAGACCACAAGCGTCTTCAGATGCTATGGCTCCAATGTTTAAATAACAATCGGTACCGGCATTGTATGCAGGCCATACGGGCAAATTGCTTGAATTCGGATTACCGGTGTAAGCAAATTGGGTCCAGTAGGAAAGCATGGCTTGGGCAATCTCTTTGTCTTGGCTGGTATACCAGGGCCCAAGGGCAAAAAGGGATTGTTCCAGGTTATTGAATACATAAAAGAGCTCCAGGCCATGGAATGCACGCCAATCTTTTATGGCAGGGAAATCATTGGTATGTGTAAAAAAATAGCGCCATACCGGTGCCTGCTGGTTTAGACTTACGCATTGTGCGGTTCGCCGTGTGGTGGAAGTGAATTGCCCGTCCGTCAGTATTCCGGCATAAGAGTCCTTTGCTTCTGCGTTGGTATTGCCGGGGGGATACAGGGCAAGCGCGGTATTGCGGTATGCGGCGGGAACTGCACTATTGATGAGCGCTCGTACCTGGGTAGGCGTGACTACCGCAGGCACTCCGGGACGCATTTCGTCGGCATTGGATCCAATGATTAAGGGTACCTGGTTAAAGGCGCCTGACTGGAAGGCAGTATTGGGAAAGCTGGAGAAAAGATGGTGATCCACCACCGGCTGCCAGGCTTGCTGAACGATACCACCCTGGACCGGATTGCTTAATGTCCGGCTTAATTCCTCGGCGGGGATGGTGCGCATGTATTTCATTTTGTCCTGGTTGCTTCCCTGGGATATAAATCCATTGACCAGGTCAATTCCTTCTGACTCTGCAGTAGCATAGGCATTGAGAAGAGGAACGGCGCTTTCGATGATGGCTTTATGGAAGAGGCCAGTTGCTGCGGAACAGGTTAACAGATTGCCCACGTTGACACCACCGGCGCTTTCTCCGAAAATAGTCACATTGGAAGGGTCCCCGCCAAAATGGGAAATATTGTTTTTCACCCATTGCAGGGCAAAGATCTGATCCATGACGGCGTAATTGCCAGCGGTGTGGTCCGAATTTTCTGCCTCAAGGCCTGGATGGACGAGGTAACCGAGGATGCCCAATCGGTACTGGATGGTCACAACGACCACGTTGCCCCGGTCTGCCAGATTTTTACCATCATACAGGGTGATGCCACCTACCGTTTCACTGGAACTACCTTGCTGATTGCCTCCGCCATGGATGTAAACCATCACGGGATAGTTGCCGGTCAGATTTGGACTCCATACATTGAGGTAGAGGCAGTCTTCATCGCCTACCAGTGTATAGGAGGTATCGCCTTGCTCGTAATGCTTCTGCGGGCAAACTGGCGGAAACTCCATGGTCGCCCGAGGAGCTGTCCATGGCTGCGGTGCTTGCGTCGGGCGCCATCGTAAATCTCCGGTTGGTGGAGCCGCAAATGGAATGCCGCGGAAGATGTAGACCGTGCCTTCTTGGGTTCCGGTTACTGGCCCGTATTGGGTTTGCAGGGTTTGGGCCCGTCCATGCGCAAAAGAAAGGCTAGCAAACCAAATGATTAGTAAAGCAGTTCTCATCGCTGTTTTATGCTTGGATGTACATTTCTATCCAGGGTTTAATTTCCGGATAAGATCTCTGCAAAATAAGGGCCAATCAGTCGGATCTTACATTCCATTACGACCGATTTGAATCAGGAACGGAGATTGGGTAGTTACCGGATTAATTGTTCACATTAGAAGCGCTTGTTTGGAAGCCGTCCAGGTCTACCTCATTTCTGGGGATGTATAAGTTCGAGATCAGATGTACATTTTTTGAGGTTTCGCTAAAGAAAAATAATATGGTTAATTGCTCGGTTGAAATAGCCAGATAGCTGAATGCGGTTTTGAGCTTGGATAGATTAAGGACCATAATGTGATTGTGAGGGTTGAGCAGGACCCGTTTCAAGAGCGTTCCTTCTTCCCAGCTCTCCAAAGTTATTTTTATCGGGTGATCTATTTTATTGGTAGTGCTTAGTTTGATTTTCTTTCTACCTATTCTACTTAATTGGCAGGATAAATTTACATTTTGTTCAGTCCTGTTGCATTCCAGAAATTTTGATGAATTCTTTGCATTATCGGCATGATAGACTTCGAATTTGCCTGATTCGAAAAGGATGACATCAACTATTTTTTTTACATCATTTTCTACAAATAGAATATAGGATCCGCTTGGTAATTGTTGAAAGTCGAATATTTTGGCAAAAGAAGTCTCATCCTTGATGGTCTCTGAATATTTAATTCTCCCATTTTTACTCTGTAAAGCAAGTCGGGTTTCTTTGTGTTCAAGGTTAGCAAGAATTATAGTTAATTTCTGATCAGGATCTTTGAAATTTGTTCGGCAATAAACTCTTATTAAGCTTCCTGGAACCGGTTTACTTTGTAGTGATGTGGTTGTTAAAAGGCAAATAATGACGAGTAGTATATTCTGTACCAGATCGATTGTGCTGATCAATTTTTTATGCCTTGGGGTTTGATCTGGTTTCATTGTTCTTAGTTAATTAGCATGTCATTTACAATTGACTATTAAAATGAACTTCGACAGCGACAAAAGGGCTCATTTTCTTCAATTTGTTGGAGTTAAGTTGGATTAACAAAATTCTGTACATTGTTAAAAAGTGCAAATTGTATCAACTAACTGATACATATAGAAATTGTAATAAGTTGTTGCGCTTTTAAAATGACAGTTGATTGAATGAGCCCAAAATTGTTAGCAAAATAATTCCTTCATGTATACAATCGATGGTTTTCCAGTGCCTGCGCAAATCTTTTCAAAAGATCAAGAGCTGTGATTTTTCATTTCGCCGGGATGAAATTTCAATTTAATATACGTTTATCCAATAGGGCAAGTAATGGCAATTACTGAATGGCAATCAAAAGGGTATGAATGGTGGGTTTCAATGATTGGGAGAAGTGAAATTGCGGGTAGGTTTCAATATTTTGGCAGCCTTTAAGCTTCATTGAGTCGGTAGTGACTCAATGAATAATTTAGCCACTGGCGGAACCGCTTTGAGAGAACAGGCGCATGTACTTTGTTTATTAGGTAGAAATAAATGGGTAGTATTGGATTTAACCTGGCCCAGAATCAGATTTACCTTTATCCGAATACAATTCTGAAATTAAACAGTGAAGTGCCTTTTCCAGCGTAGATTCTAACCCAGATCGGGAGCAATTGCTCCGTACCTCTGGCGGTAGATATATCTCCCAGGTCGATCATTTCGCTCTCTTTCCAACCAAACGAATTCAGCAGTGACTTGACGGTTTCTTTAGCTGCTGAGTCATTGCCGCTGAGGAATACCGTCTGGTCTCCATCGATCGCTCTGGGATGAACCATCAGGTTAGCGTTCATGGTGTTCAATGATTTTACCACTTTAAGCTCCGGGAAGGTTCGCTGTATTTGTTCGCCCAGTGAGTCTGTATTGCAGATGGCAAGCGTAGGTGGAAAACCCTGGGAAAAGTCCAGTGGATTGGCAATATCCAATAATATTTTTCCGGATAGGAGACTGGGATCGATGGATCCCAAGGCTTGGATGGTACCCATCCCGTGCATGGCGTTGATGAGTAAGGTGCTGGATGCAGCAGTTTCATCGAGTGTTGCTACCTGAATTCCAGACCGTGCATTTAGCCATTCCTTAAAAGGGGGACGGCCATACGAATCCGGATTACTTTTTGCCAGCAATGCTTCTACATTGCGCGTACCGATCATCACTTCATGACCAAGGTCAGCTACTTTTTCTGCTATAGTCTGCCCGACTATTCCTGTTCCAAAGATTCCAATTTTCATTTTTAATTTATTTCGTGGTGATGCTTACTCGTGGTTTACGTCGTCTTTCAGCTAATTCGACAAAATTGTATGTACATACAAATAACTAATCCAAAAAAATTATTCCAACTTTTTAGTAGCCTCATGGATCGATGCAGTCAGCACAATGCCTTCCTGTTCGCCCAGGATGCCGGAGTATTTTTCATACAGCTGACGCCAAGCTAGCAGGATTTTCGTTTGCAGTTCCAAACTTTGCGGCGTAGGGAATACTGCTGTGGCCCGACCACTGGACTGACGTTCCAGCATTCCGCGTACTTCCATTTTCTCAATCAACCGGGTGACGGTGGAAGGCGTTAACTGCATTTTCTGGCTAATCTCCTTAGGCTGGATGCCGGGTTTATTGTTGACCGTCATCAGGAGAAAGGCATAGGAAGAACTCAACCCCACAGACGCAAAGGCATCATCTGCCATACGCGTCATGATGCGTGCCAGCGCATTACTGGCATAATACAAACATTGGCAATACGGTGAATCCTCGCGCTCCATGGTTCAAAGGTAAATAAAAATTGTTTGTACATACAAATATAAATTTTTAAAAGTCGGAAAACTGTAGACAGGTCGGAGATGTGAATCAGTTGCTGACGAAGCTCATGATTCTTCCTCTGCCGATTGGGTAATTCCTGCTGTGCCCACATTGAACTCCGGATCAAACAGTAAGAATGGTTAGATCTTTTATTCCCCGATGCAACGATTCAGGGTCAAATTTAGCATCACTTTTTTCCCTTCTGAGCAAATCCATTTTCTTCAAAATAAGAACCATCTGATCAAATTGGGTTGTGGATATATCGAGGGAATTGAACCGTTTGGCAAGATGGTGTCGACTTGATGCTGTTTTTACTTTATCACTGTCAATTTTATTTTTTCGTTTTGCCAAAGAAATGCCCTTAAAACGCAGTATTTGCGATTTGGTTAAAAGAGGAAGGAGTCTGCGATAAATAGGAAAATGCCAGTTACCGGAGGGCTTGATTATTTTTTAATAAAAATAATAGTCACGGAATAATTCCAGCTCCAATTGATTGATTCGGGAAATTTGATCCTGATTTAAATCAAGCAGTTCCGCAAATTCGCGCGTAAATGCGTTGGGTGAAATGCTATGGTCAAGTGTCATGTCATTATTTTAGTGGATAAATATTTATGCTATTGGCGATAAAAATTCAAGTTATCAATGGGCATTAGATCCATTTAATACCTCCATTTTGCATCCTCATCCAATACCTGCCGGTACCGGAAATAGGCTATTTTGAGAATAAGTTCCCGGGGCAACGGTTGATCGTAAGGGAATTGGATAGTGTCCTGGCCCAGGGTGTATTCCTGCAGTTCTTCCCGAAATGGCTCCAGGCATGGGCCGGTAGGCATAAAATTCAGGTGTTTTTTATAAGCTGCATAAGAGAATAATATTCGCTTCTCGATCATGACCGGTACCCCCCACTTCAGTTGCTCTTCTGCTGCCGGAGCAACCTCTCTCAATAGAGAACGGATCTCCTGTATTTTTTGTCTGGCTTCCTCAGGTAAAGCGTTGATGTACGCTTCAACAGTAGTTGGTTTTGGTTTGGCCATGATGCACCTTTAAGCCCTACCAAGATAATAAGAACTGACGGATCACACTAAT
>ERZ795053.1239-NODE-1239-length-32697-cov-8.500123_pt1 | contig 32697 bp, 21 predicted proteins | sample MGYA00375137_ERZ795053 | MGnify/ENA primary metagenome ERZ795053 (study PRJEB30182, sample SAMN05720284) | activated sludge metagenome | isolation source: Anaerobic digester | place: Hong Kong | collected 2014-12-17 ...
ACAGGCTCCTTATCCGGGGGGTCAACATGGCGTGCAATACAAACAGTACTCTCGACAAAAGGCTATTCCTATCTGGCTCGTCCAGGGTTGAATCTATTGGGGTGATATAGCGTGCAATACGCTACCGTATAAAACCGCAGCGATGCGGGAGGCACACCTTTTTAGATGACAAGTCGAACGGGTTTCAATGGGAGTCCTCCAAGTTGCGCCAGGCCGAGGACTTGCAACGCCTCTGCTTCGTCATGGCCGTGGCTACCGTGGTGCTGGTCTGCCAGGGAGTCGCGGTCGTCGCCACCGGCAAACGGCGGCAGGTCGATCCGCACTGGTTTCGCGGACACAGTTACGCCCGCATCGGCTGGAACTGGATTCGGCGCGCCATCGCCTGGGGCGAGGCGCTCGTCGGCCGCTTGGCCCTGCTCACCGCCCACGACCCAGAGCCGGCCCGAGCCTCCCGTCGCCAAGTCGACCGCTCCCGCTGGATGGATGATTTACCTCAGCGGCACATCTTCCTAGTTCAAACTCCATCAGTGAGTTAGGAGTTTTGTCAGTCAATCAGGTCGAGCGGGACAACCTCACGCAGCGGCAACAGAACCGTCGGTTGGCCCGTCGCTCCAACAGCTTTTCTAAGGACTTGAGTTGGTTTGAAAAACAGTTGTGGTTGTCATTGGCCTATTACCATTTGGTGTTACCTCATGACGGCTTGCGCTGCCCGCTGCCGGTCACCGAATCGACACGCGGATCGGGTTCACCCCGGCGATGGCGCCCTACCACCCCCGCGATGGCAGCGGGGTTGACCGATCATGTCTGGACCACCGAGGAATTATTGTCGTATCGAGTCTCACCACTCAATTGGACAGCATGCCCCCGTCTTGAGAAATTGTTCCCTTGTTGGCCTGAAATTCATCACGGAAACTGAGGGACACTACCAAAAAATTGACAGACTCGAGAAAATGGGTGATGAAAATCTTAAAGATTTTGAAAATTGGCGCATTAGTCGTGGGCGCGCTGAAGCTTGGTGTGGCAGCGATCCCTATTTGGGCAGAGGAGCCGGTTTCGCCGACTCCATCAGCCCAAGAGGAAACAGCGACAGACCTGGAATCCCTCTACCATCAGGCGCTTCAGGCTTATCAGAAGGATGATTATGACGGTGCCATTGCTATTTTGACCCAAATCCTGGAGCGCGACTCCCGGCAAACTAAAGCATATTTGGCCCGCGCTAAGCTCTATGGCCAGCAGAACCGCTCCGATTTGGTGAGGGCCGATTACCGCCAGGTAATTGCGCTCGATCCCCAGAATGTGAGTGCGTATGGAAACCTGGGTTGGCAACTGATTCTGGATGGCCGCTTCGAGGAAGCTCATGACGTAACTGAAAAAGCCCACACATTGGCGCCGGCTGTTTTCGTCTGGCTCGTCAATTTGGGGCATCTCGCCTTACTGGCGGGCGACCGCAAACAAGCCCAAGCATATTACCGCCAAGGACTGGAGCGAATCCAATCGAACGAACAGTTCGAGCAAGGGCCAGTCGCAGACCTGAAACTATTCATTCAGAACGGTTGGGCGGTAGAAGCTGCCCAGCAGGAGTTGATTTGGTTGCGTAAAACGTTTGCACCCCGGCAACGCTGGCTGACTCTCAATCAGCAAACCGTGCAAGCCTACCAAGCCGGGGATTATTCTACCGCCGAAAAGGCAGCACGCACCGCCTTGGAAGTTGCTGAGACCGCATTCGGCCCCGGCCATTCCGACACTGCCATTAGCCTCGATAATCTGGCGGTGCTCTATCGCACCCAAAGCCGCTACGCCGAAGCCGAGTTGCTCAACCAGCGGGCCTTGGCGATCCAGGAGAAAGTCCTTAGTCCAGATCACCCCGATATCGCCCGGAGCCTCAACAACCTGGCGCGACTCTACCACACTCAAGGCTACTACGTTAAGGCCGAACCGCTTTATCAACAATCCCTGGCGATCTTGGAAAAAGCCCTCGGCCCTGACCACCCTGATGTCGCTAGAAGCCTCAATAGCCTCGCGGTGCTCTATTACACTCAAGGGCGGTACGTTGAGGCCGAGCCGCTGTATCAGCGCGCCCTGGCCATCCGGGAAAAGATCTTCGACTCGGACGATCTCGATGTGGCCGAGAGCCTCAACAATCTAGCGGTGCTCTATCGCGCCCAAGGCCGCTACGCCGAAGCCGAGCTGTTCGACCAACGGGCCCTAGCAATCTGGGAGAAAGCCCTCGGCCCGAATCATCTCAATGTAGCCGAGAGCCTCAACAAACTGGCAGAGTTCTATCGCGCCCAAGGTCAATCTGCCGAGGCTGAGCCGCTGTATCAGCGATCCCGGGTAATCCGGGAAAAAAACCTCGGCTCAGATCATCCCGATGTAGCCGAGAGCCTCAACGGCCTGGCAGCGCTCTACCACGCCCAAGGTCGGTATGGGAAAGCTGAGCCGCTGTATCAGCGCGCCCGGGCCATTCGCAAAAAGGCCCTGGGCCCCGACCATCCCGACGTGGCCACCAGCCTCAACAACCTGGCGGGGCTCTACCACGCCCAAGGTCAGTATGGGAAGGCCGCGCCGCTGTATCAGCGCGCCTTGGCGATCTTGGAAAAGGCCCTGGGCCCCGACCATCCCGACGTGGCCCAAAGCCTCAACGGCCTGGCAGCGCTCTACCACGCCCAAGGTCGGTATGGGAAAGCCGAGCCGCTGTATCAGCGCGCCCGGGCGATCTGGGAACAGGCCTTCGGCCCGGATCATCCCGATGTGGCCCAGAGCCTCAACAACCTGGCGCTGCTCTATGTCGCCCAAGGCCAGTCCGGGAAGGCCGCACCGCTTTACCGCCGCGCCGTCGCCATCGCCCAGCACATCGGTATTTCTGCCGGATTGTTACTTTACAGCCGCAATCAGGGCCGGTTCCTGGTCGAGCGTGGCCAGCTATATGAGGCTCTGCCTTACTACCGCATCGCCGCCGACACTCTTGACCGATTGTTCAATCAAACCCGAGGACTGCCTGAAGAAGCCCGTCTCACTTTTCTGGGCCAATATGCCTACGTCTATCGCGAGTTCCTGGAGTTGCTGCTCACTCTGCACGAACAGGACACGCACGCCGGTTACGACCGCGAATTCCTCGCCGTCGCCTCGCGCAACCAGAGCCGGATCTTCAGCGAACTGCTGCGCCAAGGCGACGTGAACCGCTTGGCTGACGATCCGGCTTTCATGGCGCTCAAGGACCAGCGTCAAGATCGGCTCAACCAACGCGCCGGCCTGCGCGAGAAACGCGCCACGATGCCGATCACCGCCCCGAACGCCGAAGGCCAAAAAGCTGACCTCCAAACCCGCATGGCCGCCCTGACCGCCGAACTCACCCCGATCGAAGCCCGCCTGTGGCGCGACTACCCCCGCTTCATGGAACTGCTGGATGTTCCCCGACCCGTCACCGTCGCACAGTTACAGCAAACGTTACTACAACCCGGCGAAGCCCTGCTCAGTCTCGTCCTGCTGCCTCAGCGCACCGTGCTACTGGCCGTCACCCGCGAGCGCTTCGTGCTCCAGGTCGCGCCCCTGACCCGTGACGCCGTGACTGCTCACGTCCACGCCATCCGGCAGGGTCTGATCGGTGACCTGTCGCAACTGGAACATCTCGATCCCCACGACCTGTACGCCCTCTACCAGGGACTGATCGCCCCGGTCGAACCCGTCCTCAACGACGCCCAGCGCCTCCTGGTGGTGGCCGACGGTCCCCTCTACAGCCTCCCCCTGGAACTGCTGATCACCGCCCACGACGCGACCCAGCAACGCGCCTTCCGCCATGCCCGCCGTCGCGCCGACGGGAGCGCCAACCATCCCTGGCTCCGCCAATACGCCGACCTGCCCTACCTGGCCGAGCGTTATACCTTCCGCTACCTGCCCAGCCTGGCCGCCCTGGCCGCCCAGCGGCGCTATCCCAAGCCCCCGGTCCCCGTCACCCGGCCCCTGGTCGCGTTCGCCGACCCGATCTTCAGCCCAACGGAAGACACCGCCTCGCCGACCACCACGACCTCAAATTACCCCCCCGCCACCCAACACACCCTGGCCCGGCTCAAACGCAGCGGCTCGCTCACCGCCCCCCTCAAACGCCTGCCGGAAACCGCCGAAGAAGCCCAGGCCATCGCCGCCGCCGTGCCGGGAGACGCCCACCTCTACCTGCGGCAAGACGCCCAGGAACACACCGTCAAGACCCTGTCCCAAAGCGGCGCTCTCCACGGACTGCGCTACCTGCTGTTCGCCACCCACGGCCTGCTCGGCGGCGAATACCGACGTCCCGAACCCGAACCCGAACCCCGAGCCCTGCGCGAGGCCGACCGACATCCCCGCCCCGCGCCCCGCAACCCCCTCGGGCAACCCGCGCTGGCCCTGACCCTGGTCGGCGACCTTCACCACGAAGACGGCTTCCTCACCCTCAAAGACGTCATCGAAGACCTCGACCTCAACACCGACCTGGCCATCCTCTCGGCCTGCAACACCGCCGGCGACCGCGCCCAAACCGCCACCGGCGAAGGCTTCGCCGGACTGACCCGCGCCTTCCTGTTCGCCGGCGCCCGCCATCTCTGGGTCAGCCACTGGCCGGTGGAAAGCGCCGCCGCCCGCGACCTGACCACCACCGCCATCCAGGTACTGGAAGCCGGCGCGACCGATCCCGCCCTCGCCCTCGCTCAGGCCCAACAGACCCTCCGCACCAGCGTGATCGAGACCCCAAACGCCTCTGGCTCGTCGTCTCACCTCGCCCGCGCCCATCCCTTCTTCTGGGCCCCCTTCGTCACCGTGGGGGATTGAAAACAAGATCGAACGGAACGCCGGTGAAACCAGCTCCGCCATCACACGAGCCACAAGACCGTCCGCCTCGATGTGACCGAGGTGGGCAAAGACGCCTACACGATCCCCTACGCTTGGCCTGCGCTCAATCGTCCTTCTGGACGCTTTCCTTCAATCGAACGATCGAGAAAACACGCAAGCCGCGACAAAACGGTCAACGGCTGTCCGTCCCTGATCAGTAGGGTACGGCTTTTGAGTTCCGTTTCCCCCTAAAAAACGCCCAAGTCACGAACATAACCGCTGCTGCTGTCCGTCAATGATCAGCAAAGCGAAAGGGCTTTTTTAGCACGTCATGCTGATGTCACTCCAACCTCGATTGACACTGGGGTTCATCGGCAAACGGTGCGCATGATGACAAGAAAAGATCTCCGGTGTTTTCTTGGAACATTGGGCTTTTCGATGGGTTTTCCAAATGCGATTGGAGGTGTTTGATGCACTTTTTACGAAGCATGTTGGGCAGAAACAGGTCCTTCAGATTTTATAGAGAATGGCCAACACAATTTAAACGACAACACTCCATAGTCATGGTGTTGGCGTTAATCTTGATCCACATACCATCGGCGGTCGGTCAGTCCTTAGAAAACGGCGGCGTGATCTCCGCGGCCATTTCACTGCCTGGGGAACAGGACTCCTACACGTTCACGGCCACTGCGGGGCAAAGCGTGCAGATCCGGGTCGCCTCGACCGGCAGTGAAAGTCTGTTGGCTCCGCGACTCTCCCTCTATGGCCCCAATGGAGCGTTAATCACCGCGGGCTCGGGAAGACCGGTTGCGAGTCTGAGTGAGCCACTCACCGCAGACGGTACCTACACCGTGGTCGTGGCAGATGGAACGGCTGGAGGCGCTCAAACAGGGGACTACAACCTGTACTTTGCACAGATGCCCGGCGCCCATGAAGGCGGTGTGCTGCCCAACGGCGGCGTGGTCTCAGATGCGATCGATTTAGGGGATCTCGATTCCTACACGTTTACCGCCACCGCAGGGCAAAGCGTACAGATACGGGTCGCCTCCACCAGCGGTGCGAGCAATTTGGCCCCACGCATTTCCCTCTATGACCCGAGTGGGGCGTTGATCAGCGCGGGTTCGGGAAGACCGGTTGCGAGTCTGAGTGAATCACTCACCGCAGACGGCACCTACACCGTGATCGTGGCAGATGGAACGGCTGGAGGCGCTCAAACAGGGGACTACAACCTGTACTTTGCACAGATGCCCGGCGCCAATGAAGGCGGCACATTGATCGGTGGAGGCGTGATCTCGGACACGATCGATTTAGGAGATCTCGATTCCTACACGTTTACCGCCACTGCAGGGCAGAGCGTGCAGATACAGGTAACTTCGACCGACAGTGCGAGCTCTCTGGCCCCAAGTATTTCTCTCTATGACCCGAGTGGGGCGTTGATCAGCGTGGGCACAGGACGACCGGTCGCGAGTCTGACTGAGCCACTCACTGCAGACGGTATTTATACCGTGGTCGTGGCGGACGGAACGTCCGGGAGAGCCCAAACCGGGGGCTACACCTTGGAATTCAATCGAGATGATCTCCTTTCTTACGTCGCCTTAGGCGATTCCTACTCCTCTGGTGAGGGAGTATTCCCCTACTTTGATACGACCAACCTTTTCAGTGGCTGTCACCGTTCAACGCGAGCCTATCCCACCCTCATCCGAACCCCTGGAACTACGCAGGCTATCGCCGACCGTACCGATGCCCAGTTCGATTTCATCGCCTGCAGCGGCGCGGTAACGAACAATGTCACGGTCTCGGGCGAATGGCTGTATGGGGAACCACCGCAACTTGCGGCCGTGAATGGCGTGAATGCCAGTCGAGATTTGGTCACCCTCACCATCGGAGGAAACGATGCGCAATTCGCCCCAATACTAAGGTATTGTCTAGTACACAATCACTGCCATGATTTGAAGCCTTTCGATCCCTATCTGGATCTTGAGTTAGGCGATCTCTTCCCGTTGTGGGTCGCCGTCGTGAAAGCACGACTCCTGGATCTTTACTCCGAAATCCGCAGCGCCACGCCTAACGCCGCGACATTGGTACTCGGTTATCCTTTTGTCGTCAGCGGTCAGGAGTGCGCCGCCGCTCAAGTGCCCTTCTATGAAGACGCCAAGCTTTCGGCATCGGAGCAGGCGTTCATGCGGGATGCTAACCAGCAATTAAACACGGCTATTGCCGAAGCAACTGCCCAGATCGGCCTACACTTCGTGCCCGTAGCCAATCATTTTGCTGGGCATGAAGTTTGCGGCGTCTCTGACGATTGGATCAATGGCCTGGTTCTCCCTAATTTCAAAGCGAGCTTCCATCCGACCCACCGGGGACAACTGGAATATGCAGAGGTCGTCAACGCCTATCTTGAATCAGTGCGTAACGACTGGCCTTTTGGATATTTCTCGACCGGGCTGCCGCGCAATCCTAACCCAGTGCTCAACCCCCAAGCACAATCCATCGTGGTCGCCAGTCCTGCAGCCGCGACACCGTTGCCTGAATTTGGTGATTTGGAGGTCTCCCTGGCGGCGGCTCCAACCGGCTGCGAAGCGGCGCGTGACTTGGTGGTTCCAGGCGAATTAGCTGACCTAAAAGGCATGGGCTTTGCGCCTTTCGAGCCGGTGACGCTCTCGTTGGTGTTGGCCGGCGTTCAGAGTTTCACCTTGGACACCGTCACTGCCGATACGGCAGGAAAACTGGAAACCACGGTCACGATCCCCGCCGCCGTGCCGGTCGGTGCGGTCGGTGCGGTCGAAGCGCTCGCGGCTGGCCCCGATGGCGTGGGGCGCTTACTGTTCTCGCTCGTGCGCGTAGCGGACTCGATTTCCGTGGACAGCGACGAGGATGGCATACCTGACGGCTGCGATAACTGTTCGACGATCTTCAATCCGGATCAGGAAGACAGCGACGGTAACGGCGTGGGGGATGCGTGCGACACAGAGACCTCAATCCCCGTTGCCCATGCCGGTCCCTCGCAAACCGTCCGTCTGGGCAGTCCCGTCACGCTCGATGGCACCGCCAGTTCAGATCCTGATCCTGGCCCTACTTTCTTGACCTTCGCTTGGAGCCAGACCACCGGACCCACCGTCGCCCTCATCGACGCCGATTCGGTCCAACCCTTTTTTACACCGACCGTTAAGGGCACTTACACCTTCAGCCTTATCGTCAATGACGGACAAGAGGACAGTGTTCCCGCGGATGTCACCATCACCGTTCCGGCCTTGGGCGACATCAATGTCGATGGGGTTGTCGACCAGAGCGACCTCAATCTGGTCTTGGCCGCTCGGAATACTCCGGCAAATAGCCCCAATGATCTGAAAGACCTGGATGGTGACGGCACGATCACCGCGCTGGATGCCCGCAAGCTGACGTTGCTCTGCACTCATCCCCGTTGTGCAGTCATTCAAAACTAAGGGTATTTAGGCAGGAGAAATCAAACATGAAAACCATTAACACTGCAGTATTACTGGCGGGAGCCCTCACCTTCTCAGCGACCGCACACGCCATCACCCTGGGTATCACGCCCTCCGCCACCATGCTGACGGTGGGGGACTCCCTATCTGCTGAGGTGGTCGTGAGTGGCCTTGGGGATTTTGCCCCACCCTCCCTGAGCGTGTTCGATCTCAACATCACATTCACTCCGACAACCTTCGGATTCACCGGCGTGAGTTTCGGGTCGTTCCTCGGCGATCTTGGGTTGGGCGAGGCGTTCAGCATTGAAGATACCTCTATCCCCGGTATTGTTAACCTCGTCGAGGTGAGCTGGCTGGAAGCCGACGGGACGACTTGTTTCTTCTGCATTCCGCCCTATCTGGATGACATTCAACCGGCCAGCTTTGTATTGGCGACGCTGATGTTCGATGTACTCAGTCCCGGGCCTTCAGACCTCACGTTGTCCCTCAATAACAACACCCCCCTCGGTGATGGATTCGGGGATCCGCTTCCAGAGGTGACGATCGCAGCCGGTCCATTGATCACGGTGCAGTCGGGCAGTCAAATACCCGAGCCGGCAACGATCTCCTTGCTTGCATTCGGCATGGCTCTGCTGGGCTTCAGAGGGATTAGCAGAGGGACTCAAGGGAATTTGAATCTTTGTTGAGCTGAAGCTGCCGTGCATCTCTCCCGACGCTTTAATCCAACGGGAGAGTTGCACAGCGGCACTACTTACAACGCTAACGTTGCCCAACATTCATGACGAAAATTAGCCATAAGGAACATAATGTTGGGTTGAGGCACGAACCCCAACATTCATGATGTGCGCCACCTTACCCCCGACGATGAAAGGTGTACTTTCATGGCAACCGACTAAGAGCTCAATTCTATTCAGAAATGATATTACAACTCCTTGAGCAGGATCAGCGCCTGGATCTTACACCCGCGGTTCACCATCCAGGCCGCCAACGCCGCTGGATTGTCGTGCAGGGACGCTTTGTGAACATACAGATCTACTTGGCGGGAGCCGCGCCGGAGTCGGTAATGCTGGCCGTCTGCGAACAACGGACCGGGAATCGCTAATTGCGCCGCGCCAGCGGGCCACGTCAAATCAGCCAGCGAACGCCCCTCGGCGTCAGCGAGCGTGACCGTCTCCACCGGTGCAGCGTCCTGACGCCACAGCACGACTGGATCACGGATCAGGCAGCGCTCACCCGAATGATCCGCGTTGACTAGATCGGCAGCGGGTGGGGCGTCTAGCTCCGACCACGCTTCGCCGCGCGAGACGCCCAAGGCTGTCGTCGCCTGCTGATGGCCTTGCAGGAACTTGGCAAGGACCGGCAAATTGTTTCCGGCAGCGCTGGTCGAAGCGCTCCCGCCAGGTACGCCCGAATAGGGACCGGTCAACTGGAGGGTCTGACCCGCCTCGGTCAACAGCGTCAGCCGCGCGCCTGCCACCAAGGTCACTGCTTGACCGTCTTCCACCCACGCGCCCAGCGGTAGTGGGGCGTTTTCAGCGTCAATCACGACCCAGCGTTCGGCGTGCGCTTGGGGGGTTCCGGCGAATACCACGATCCCGATGGAGACCGCCCAAGCCGTTTTCAGTCCATACTTGATTGCGCTCATCGTTTTCCTATCTCCGTCAGTGTTCTCACTTTAGCTTGACACTTTTGCGTTCCTATTTACAGTTGAGTCAATCCTATTGACGCCCTCACCATGCACCGTCCATGACTCGTGACCCGCATTGGCTGCCCTTGATCCTCCCTGCCCTGGGCATCGCTGCGCTGGTGGGGTTGCTGATGACGCACGGCCCGTTGCGCCCACTGGAGAATGGGTTGGGCGATTTGCGGATCGCGCTGATGACGCCGCGCCAGCCGCTATCCGATGCGGTGGTCTTGTTGACCATCGGCGAGGAGACGCTGAGCCGTTTTGCCTGCCGCTCGCCGATCAATCGCTCATTCCTGGCCGATCTGGTCACCCTTCTCAATCGCCGGGGGGTACAGGCGATCGGGCTAGATATCCTGTTTGATCAACCGACCGACCCGGCCGCCGATCACGCTCTGCAACAAGCGCTACGTAGCGCTACTGTACCGGTGGTCGTGGCGTATGCCTACCCGGAAAATGGAACCGCCCTACAGCAGTCCTTTTTGGAGACGTTCACCGCTGGGCTACAGCGCGGCGCTGTCGATCTGCACCTCGACGGCGCCGATGGCGTGGTGCGCACGCTGTTCCCGGGCCGGATCGGGCCGGAGGGCCGGTTCACACCGGGGTTCGCGGTGGCGCTGGCCGGCGTGACGCCGCCGGATACGGCCATCCCTTTGCACTACCGCGGATTGCCGCCGGGCGTCGCCCTGGATCAACCCTTCCGCGCATTCAAGCGTTATCCCGCCTATTCCGCCGAAACCCTGCCTGCGGACTGGCTGGCCGGCAAAATCGTCCTGGTCGGCATGACGTCGCAAGTCAGCGATGAGGATCGATGGAAGACTCCTTTCACGGCATTGCTAGGTAGTGAGCAAGGGAGCTTGCCCGGCCTGATGATCCATGCCCATGCGCTGACGCAATTGTTGGAGGGACGATCGTTACCGGCGCCATTCTTGTGGACGACCTGGAGCTTGTATTTTGTCGCCGTCGCGCTTGGTATCGGCTTGGCGCGACTGAATCAGCCCGCTTGGGCCACGTTGGGACTGGCCGGGGTGCTGTTGGGCGGCTTCTGGGTTGGGGGGTTCCTGTGGTATCGCTACGGGGGATCGCTCTTGCCGTTGGGGGGTCCATCGCTGACCTTGCTGGGTGTGGCCGGGTGGTGCCATGCGTCTCTCAGCCGTCAGGCGCAGCGCCAGAAGCAGTTTATTCAGGGCGCGTTTGGGCGTTATCTGCATCCCGCGTGGGTCCAGCAACTGATCGAGCAGCCTGCGTTGTTGCGCTTGCAGGGTGAGCGGCGGGAATTGACCGTGTTGTTCACGGACGTGGCCAATTTCACCACGTTTTCCGAAGTCCTGCCGCCCACGACACTGGTTCAGGTGTTGAGCCGCTACCTGGAGGGGATGACCGATCTCATCATCGCCCACGGTGGGTCGGTGAATAAATATCTGGGCGATGGGATCATGGTGCTGTTTGGCGCGCCGGTGGCGCAAGCAGATCATGCCGTGCGCGCGGTGCGCTGTGCCTTGGCGCTGGATGCGTTCGCCGAGGCGTTTCGCCGCACGGCCACCGATGCGGAAGGTCAGCCGGTGGGGTTCGGCCAGACCCGGATTGGCGTTCACACCGGTGAGGCGACGGTGGGTAATTTCGGTTCGTCGGCCAAGCTGGAATATACCGCGATCGGTGATGTGGTGAATGCGGCAGCGCGGTTGGAGGGGTTAAATCGTTTCTTCGGAACGCGCATCGCGGTCAGTGGCGCGACTCGGGCACTGGTTGTGCGGGCGGCGGATGCCGGGGATGTGGGGTTCCGTCCGATGGGGGAGGTGGTGGTCAAAGGCAAGCAGGCGGCGTTGCCGGTGTTCAATCCGTTGATGGCTAAGGGTGAGTCGGCGGTTTGGGTGAAGGAGTATGCCGAGGCGTATGCGCTGCTGGAGGCCGGCGATGGACGCGCGCTGGAGCGATTGACCGCTTTACGCGCTCGTTATCCCGACGATGCACTGGTGGAATTTCACTGGCGGCGCACTCAGGCAGGGGAATTGACGACCCGGGTTACGTTGACGGCGAAGTAGACGATTCTCAGTTTGCGTTCACAGGCGACGATTTCAGTCTTTCCGTCCGTTAGGAATTCGGTAACGAATCCATGAGCTGAGGAAGCAGATGATGAAAGCATCAAGGATTTTGAAGATGAACACGGCAGCAATGGGCCTGTTGTGGTGGGGCGTAGCGGCGGTTGGCCCCGGTTGGGCGGAGGAGCCGCTTCCATCGGCGGCACCTATTCAGGAGGAGGCCGCGGTAGACCTGGAATCTCTCTATCAGCAGGCGATACAAGCCCAGAAGAAGAACGATTCTGACCATGCTATCACCCTGTTGACTCAAATTTTGGAACGCGATCCCCAGCAAGCTAAAGCGTATTTGGCTCGTGCCAAGCTGTATGGCGCGCTGAACCGTTCCGATTTGGCGATAGCCGATTACCGTCAAGTGGTTGCACTCGATTCTAAAAACGCGAGTGCGTATGGAAGCCTTGGCTGGCGGCTGATTCTGGACGGTCGCTTCAAAGAAGCCCGTGAAGTGACTGAAAAAGCCCACATACTGGCGCCGGATGTCTTCGCCTGGCTCATCAACTTGGGCAATCTCGCCTTGCTGGCAGGTGACCGGGAACAGGCCCGAGCGTATTACCGCCAAGGACTGGAACGAATCCAATCGAACGAACAATTCGAGAAAGGGCCAGTCGCGGACCTGGAATTATTTATTCAGAACGGTTGGGCAGTGGAGGCTGCTCGGCAGGAGCTGGTTTGGCTGCGCGAGACGCTTGCGCCCCGGCAACGCTGGCTGACTTTCAAACAGCAAACCGAGCAAGCGTATCAGGCGGGCGATTATCCCACTGCTGAAAAAGCGGCGCGCGCTGCGCTGGAAGTGGCTGAGACCACATTTGGCCCCGACCATTTCGATGTGGCCACCAGTCTCAACAACCTGGCGGCGCTCTATTACACTCAAGGCCAGTACGTCCAGACCGAGCCGCTCCTCCAGCGCGCCCTGGCGATCAACGAGAAGGCCCTCGGCCCCGACCATCCCGACGTGGCCCAAAGCCTCAACAACCTCGCGGTGCTCTACCACGACCAAGGCCAGTCCGCGAAAGCCGAGCCGCTCCATTTGCGCGCCCTAGCGATCCGAGAAAAAGCCCTCGGCCCCGACCACCCCGAGGTGGCCACCCTCCTCAACAACCTGGCAAAACTCTACTATGATCAGGGCCAGTACGCCCAAGCCGAACCGCTCTACCGCCGTGCTCTAGTCATTCGGAGGAAAGCTCTCGATCCAGACTATTCCGATGTAGCCATCTCCCTCAACAACCTGGCGGAACTCTATCGCGCCCAAGGTCGCTACGCCCAGGCCGAGCCGCTCTACCGGCGCGCCCGGGCGATCAACGAGAAGGCCCTCGGCCCCGACCATCCCGACGTGGCCCAAAGCCTCAACAACCTGGCGTTGCTCTACCACGACCAAGGCCGGTACTCGAAGGCTGAGCCGCTCCTCCAGCGCGCCTTGGCCATCCGGGAGAAAGTCCTCGGCCCCGACCACCCCGATGTGGCCCAAAGCCTCAACAACCTCGCGGTGCTCTACCACGACCAAGGCCAGTACGCCCAGGCCGAACCGCTCTACCGCCGTGTTCTAGTCATTCGGAGGAAAGCTCTCGATCCAGACCATCCCGATGTGGCCAGCAGCCTCGACAACCTGGCGGTGCTCTACCACGCCCAAGGGCGCTATGCCGAGGCCGAGCCGCTCTACCGGCGCGCCCGGGCAATCTGGGAGAAAGCCTTCGGCCCCGACCATCCCGACGTGGCCAAGAGCCTCAACAACCTGGCGGTGCTCTACGACGACCAAGGCCAGTCCGCGCAGGCCGAGCCGCTCCATTTGCGCGCCCTAGCGATCCGGGAGAAAGTCCTCGGTCCCGACCATCCCGATGTGGCCCAGAGCCTCAACAACCTGGCATTGCTCTACCACGCCCAAGGCCGGTACGCGAAGGCTGAGCCGCTCCTCCAGCGCGCCTTGGCCATCCGGGAGAAAGTCCTCGGCCCCAACCATCCCGATGTGGCCAACAGCCTCCACAACCTCGCGGGGATCTATCACACCCAAGGCCAATCCGCGAAGGCCAAATCGCTCCACCAGCGCGCCTTGGCGATCTGGGAGAAAGCCCTCGGCCCCAACCATCCCGACGTGGCCAAGAGCCTCAACAACCTGGCGGTGCTCTACGACGACCAAGGCCAGTACGCCCAAGCCGAGCCGCTTTATTTTCGGGCCCTGGCGATCCGGGAGAAAGCCCTTGGCCCCGACCATCCGGACATGGCCCAAAGCCTCAACAACCTGGCGGTGCTCTATCACACCCAAGGCCAGTACGCCCAGGCCGAACCGCTCCACCAGCGCGCCTTGGCGATCTGGGAGAAAGCCCTCGGCCCCAACCATCCCGACGTGGCCACCAGCCTCAACAACCTGGCGGAACTCTACCACGCCCAAGGCCGCTATGCTGAGGCCGAGCCGCTCTATCTGCGCGCCCTGGCGATCTTAGAGAATTCCGGCCCGAACCATCCCGATGTAGCCACCTCCTTCAACAAGCTAGCAGCGCTCTACCACGACCAAGGCCAGTCCGCGAAGGCCGAGCCGCTCTATCGACGCGCTCTAGCGATCTACGAGAAAGCCCTCGGCCCCAACCATCCCGATGTGGCCACCAGCCTCAACAACCTGGCATTGTTCTATTACAACCAAGGCCAGTCCGCGCAGATAGAGCCGCTCTATCTGCGCGCCCTAGCGATCTACGAGAAAGCCCTCGGCCCCGACCATCCCGATGTAGCTACCCTCCTTAACAACCTGGCGATGCTCTACCACAACCAAGGCCAGTCCGCAAAGGCCGAGCTGCTGTACCACCGCGCCCTAGCGATTATGGAAAAAGCTCTCGGTCCCGACCATCCTGATACTGCCATGAGCCTCAACAACCTGGCGGTGCTCTACGACGACCAAGGCCAGTACGCCCAGGCCGAGCCGCTCTACCGCCGCGCCGTGGCCATCGTCCAGCACACCGATACTCCTGCCTACTTGCTGCTTCACAGCCGCAACCTGGGTCGGCTCCTGGTCCAGCGCGGCCAACTCCATGACGCCCTGTCCTACTATCGCACCGCCGCCGACACTCTTGACCGGCTGTTCAACCAAACCCAAGGGCTCTCGGAAGACGCCCGCCTGACCTTTCTCGGGCAATACGCCTACGTCTACCGCGAATTCCTCGATCTGCTGCTCACCTTACACGAACAGGACGTGAAAGCCGGTTACGACCGTGAATTCCTCGCCGTCGCCTCACGCAACCAAAGCCGGATCTTCAGCGAACTGCTGCGCCAAGGCGACGTGACACGCTTCGCCACCGACCCGGCTTTTATTGCCCTCCGAGACCAGCGGCAAACCCTGCTCACCCAACTGGGTGGCCTGCGTGAGAAACACGCCACCCTCCCGATCACCGCTCCGAACTACGCCGGCCAGAAAGCCGACCTCCAAACCCGCATCGACGCCCTGACCGCCGAACTGGCTCCAACCGAAAACCGCCTGTGGCGCGACTACCCCCGATTCATGGAACTGCTGGATGTTCCCCGCCCGGTCACCGTCGAACAGTTACAGCAAACGTTACTCAAACCCGACGAGGCCCTATTCAGCCTGGTCCTGCTACCAGAACGCACCGTGCTCCTGGCCGTCACCCACGAACGTTTCCTTCTCCAGGTCTCGCCGCTGACCCGCGCCGCCGTCACCGCCCATGTCCGCGCCATCCGCCAGGGTCTAATCGACAACCTCGCCCAACTCGAAACCCTGGAACCCAATGACCTCTATGCCCTCTACCAAGGGCTGATCGTCCCGGTCGAGCCAGTATTGAAAGATGCTGAGCGCATCCTGGTGGTCGCCGACGGCCCACTGTACAGCCTGCCCCTGGAACTGCTGATCACCGGCTACGACAATGCCCAACGAGCGGCTTTCCGCGAAGCGCGTAACCACGCCACCGGTCGCCCGAATCGTCCTCCTTACCTCGGTGAATACGCCCTACTGCCCTACCTGGCCGAACGCTACGCCTTCCGCTACCTGCCCAGCCTGGCCGCCCTGGCCTCCCAGCGCCGTTATCCCAAACCCCCGGTGCCGGTTACCCACCCGCTGGTTGCCTTCGCCGATCCGGTGTTTAGCCCCGCAGAACATGCGCCATCCGCCACGCCATCGGATACCTCCGCCGTGGCGACGCACCGCTACAACCCGGCCACCCAACAAACGCTGACCCTGCTCAACCGCAGTGGATCACCCGCCGATGACCTCCAGCGCCTGCCCGACACCACCGAGGAGGCCCAAACCATCGCCGCCCTGGTCCCTGGACGCGCCCAACTCTACCTGCGGGAGAAGGCGCAGGAACACACCGTCAAGACCCTGTCCCAAAGCGGCGATCTCCAAGGCTTGCGTTATCTGCTGTTCGCCACCCACGGCCTGCTCGGTGGGGAATTTCTGCCCCCCGCACCCGAACCCAATCCGCAAGCCTGGCTCGATTCCGATCGGATCACTCGCACCATGCCTCGTGAACCCCTCGGCCAACCGGCCCTGGTCCTGACCCTGGCTCCTGCACTGGAGAACGAAGACGGCTTCCTCACCCTGAAAGACATCATCGAAGACCTCGATCTCAACACCGATCTGGTCATCCTCTCCGCCTGCAATACCGCCGGCAACAGTGAGAAAAGCACCACCGGCGAAGGCTTCGCTGGATTGACCCGCGCCTTCCTGTTCGCCGGCGCCCGCCATCTCTGGGTCAGCCATTGGTATGTCGAGAGTGCCGCCGCCCGCGATCTGACCACCGCCGCTATCCGGGTGCTGGAAGCCGGTCAGACCGACCCCGCTATCGCCCTCGCTCAAGCCCAGCAGACCCTCCGCGCCAGCGTGGTCGAGACCAACCCGGATACGCAGGGTCACCCCCTCACCCTCGCCCGCGCCCATCCCTACTTCTGGGCTCCCTTCGTCACCGTGGGGGATTGAAAGCAATCCATCAACAAAATAGCCAAAACGCCCGCGACAATCGTTCCCGGCTCCGTCCGTCTTTGATCCATAAGATCTGGCGCACCGGCTTTCAGGAAACAATCTCCTACGGATGGGACCGGTCCACCGCCCAGCGACTTCACAGAACGACCGAAGGTGACGAACATGAACAAGCCGTTATCGATCGCAGCATTGGCCTTAACAGCCTCTCTGGCACTGACCACTTCCTTGGCCCTGGCCCAAACGCATTTAACCTCCCGTGAACCGACGAAAAGTGAGATGGTTGAAGCGATGATGGCAAAATTTTACGCTCACGGGGGTGCTTTAGCGCCCGCGGTTGGCGTGAAAGTCACGAAAATCTCTAAAGTGGGCTGTAACCGCCTCAGCCAAAATAGGTATCGATGTGCCTACCAGGCTTATTACAAGATCGATTGTGATGTGAATCCAATCATGTGTTTTGCCGGAACTATGGTCAACGGTCGCACCAACACCGGGATTTTCACGAAACATGGGAACACGTGGTCTTTTGGAGGAGCGGAGTAAACGAACCGTATCCGTCAATCACACCTTGAACGGAGCAGAGCCAGGGGAAGGTTTAGACCCGTGGAAGAGCTGAAATCGTCTTCTCCTTTCTTTGATCAAAGAGGGAGCACTCAGAAACCCTTGGAGCTGACCATGAAGTCTACGTTGCTCTTGTTGGCGCTGACCGTGCTCGGGTTCGGATCAGACGCTCTTGCCGCCGCCTCGGATACTCGAACCCAGGCGCTGACGCCGGGAGACCACGTTCAGTATTACGTGGAGCTCTACGGATTAGCCGACCCGAAACAGGAACCAGCCGTAGCCCGCGCGCACGCCATTTTCGAGCAGGTGCGCTCGGTAGCCGACCGCAACCGTAAGTATTTGTCTCAGTTACGGATTGTCAACAGTCTGCGTGATCCCTGGGCCATCGCCTTGCCCGATGGCTTCATCGTCCTCTCCAGGGGCGCGGTGGACATTGCCTACCGGCAGGCCACGCCCACTGAAGGCGACGCCCGAATCGCCTTCATCCTGGGTCACGAACTCGCCCATCTTGCCAAGGATGACTACTGGCACTCGCAGGTTTACCAGGCGCTGGCCGGCGATCCGGAGGGCGGGTCGCTGCGTAGCCTGCTGGAAAACAGTGCCGATGTCCGCGGCGCTGACGAACAGCGACGGCTGGCCGAGACCCAACAGAAGGAATGGGCCGCCGACGATCAGGGGTTCTTGTATGCGGCGCTGGCCGGCTATGCGGTGGACACTCTGCTGGGCGCGCCGCAAACCGGCCAGCCGGATTTCTTCAACCACTGGATGACCCAGACCCAGACGCGGGTAGACCGCTCGCATCCTACTCCCGATGATCGGGCGTTGGCCTTGCGCACTCGGCTGCGAAGCGTCCAGGACGCGCTGGACTTCTTCCATTACGGGGTACGCTTGGCGCACTTTGGCCGTCACCAGGACGCACTATACTTCTACCGGGCGTTTCAACAGCACTTCCCCTCCCGTGAAGTACTGAACAATCTTGGGCTCAGCGATCTGCAACTGGCGCGCGCGGCCATGGATCCGGAACGGGCTTCGCACTTCTGTTTACCCACTGTGCTGGATACCGAAACCCGGGCCAGCCGTCTGGCGATGCGGCGGGGCGAACCGGCGGACGAGGGATTATCACCCATCGCGCGCGAGTATCTGGAACAGGCCGTGGCGGCGCTAAAACAAGCTGTAGAGATGGACCGCGAATATCTACCTGCTCGGCTCAATCTGACGATCGCTTATCTGTATCTCGATGAGATCTACCAGGCTCGCGCCATGATCGAGGACGCGCGCAAACAGGCGCCGCAACGGGAGGATGTCAACCTGATCCGGGCCATCGTGTTGTATCGCGACGGGTTATCGACCGACATGTGGTCCTACGCCCTCAAGGAACTGGACACCTTGACCGCGCGGCCCAACGCCGGGGTTTGTAGTCTGTTCAATCGGGCACAGATCCTCGATGAACGGGACCGCAGCGGCCAGGCGCTGGCGGCATGGAGCGCCCTGGCCGAACGCGCCGCCGAGCTGGCTCCCCCCCAACGCCGCGTCCTGTGCAAGCGGCTTCCGGATCACGCGGTCTGTCAAACCCAGCCGATCAAACATCCCTGCCAGGAGGACACGCTCCCTTGGGCGCTACCGGTGGCCATCGGTACCGACCTGCTGGAACAATCCAGCTCCGCGAAACGATACTTCGCTGATTGGTGGGATCTCCCATTCGATTGGGAACAACGCGGAATGAACGGCCATGTCTACCGCGATCCGTCGTCTGGGACCACCGTGCTGAATCTGGACGGCTATGTGGAAATGGTGACGTTACGCGGTCCGGCGCTCGATGACGTCGCCCGGTTGCAGGCGCGCTGCGGTACCCCCCTTGCCAAACAAGTGGTGACCGGCGGTGAAATCTGGTCTTACGGCCCACGTTGGGCGGCTTGGGTACAGGCAGGCCATCTGCACGAGATCTGGGTGGCGCATCCGGAATAGGATTTAAAATTTCGGCACGCACTTGACTACAACAATATTGGCCAGCGTACTGTGCAATTGCGCAACTCGATGGCGTGGAGGGTGTCGCTCACCCGCCGGAGGCCTGGGGAGTTGTCGAACGCCGTCATCGTGTTCCCAGTGGCGTAACTCAAATCGGCTGAGTAAGGGATACGGGCCCGCCCAACGTCTGGCAAAGACTTTCAAGGTCCGTTCCACCTCGGTGACGAGGGTCGCGTGATCAATCCATGTGACGTTGACGGCCACCGGCCGGCCGTCTTTGTCGGCGACCGAGCGCCGCGTGTTGCGCACCTGATGCCCGATGGCGCCGGGGTACCTGAGCACGCGGATAGACCTGGATCGCTTCGAAAAAGCCGCTCCAGCCGTCCACCCAGACGACGCACACGTCCTTCAGCCCTTGTTTTGCAGCTTTGTCGGCACAAATCGCCAGAACGATCAGGAACAGATTCTGACCCCGACTGCGCCGGGTGTTGGAGGCCGGTGTGCTCGATCTCACTGTCACTCGCGCCCCCACTCATCCCTTGTTCTGAGCCCCCTTCGTCACCGGGGAGATTGAAGGCATCACCCATCGGCAAAAAAGTTAAAAAGTCTACGACAATCCTTCCCTCTTCCGTCCGTCCCTATTAATAAGACTTGGCGCACTGGCCCAGGAAGCAACCTGTCCGCAAACGGGATTGAACTCACCGCTAGGTGATTCCACAGAGTGACAAAAGGTGATGAATATGAACAGGCCGTTATCGATCGCAGTACTGGCCCTGACGACTTCCCTGGCGCTGACCCCTTCCCTTACGGACGCACGGGAACGGTTTAATTATGGAGGCGTTTACGCCTCGACCCGGCCTTCCCTCGTGGACTTGGGGCAGGTAGTCGCATTTCAAAACCAATATCCGGTCACGTTGCGCAACTGTTACTTCGCAGTGGAAGGAAAATCCAACCTGCACAACCGGACCCACTACGGCCCCATTTTCCTCACCGCTGCCATTCAACCCGGTGAGGCGCTAGAGGTGGGCTGGATAGAACTGCAAGGCAACTGGCTGCTATTGCCGGATGATGTTGTTTACCTGCGCTGCGACAATTTTTCGGAAGATAAGTGGACGCTGTCCGGCAACCGGCAAGCGTATATCAACAAAATCAAAGCCACTTACGGTGACTAGCCGTTCATGCTGCGCATCGGGAAGTCAGCCAGGCGGATTTCTTCAGCCATTGGATGATCCCGACCCAGATGCAGGTGGACCGCCCGCACTCTCACCCCCATTAATCGGTCGTTGGCCGTGCGGACTCTTGCGGGCGACGCCGTCACGCTCGCGTGGGTCGGTGATGATGACACGCGGCCCATCGTGCAGCCCTCGAGGTTCGGATGAGATCGGTGACAACACAGGAGTACTGGTTGACAGCAGAACTGTGGATCTCCTCCAGTCCGTTGGTGCCACATTGAAAAATTGGCCTATGGAACCCTCTCTGTCCTGTGTCGATATGCTGAAAAAAATTTTTCTGGAGGATCCTCGTTTGAGAAATGAGATTAATCGCGCTTTTCGATAATCAGTCTCGGAACAATACATAGACGTTCAGAGAACATATGACCGTCATAACGCAAGATTGAGAACGGCTGAAAGCCGCGTTAGGTTCAGCAATTCTGGAGCACATCATGTTGGAAGAAAAAAACTTGAAACTTGCCGGATGGCTTTCGATTGTTTCCGCCGTGCTCGCCCTGCCGATGCTTGTGCTCGGATTCATATCGGGAATGGTTGAAGATAAGAGCGCTGCAATACTTTATTTGGAGGCACTATTTAGTACCACTCATGCTGTTATGTACGCCTATGTTTTTTTGACGCTCAAGCGCGTGCTTAACCAAAAAGCAAATTTTTATGAAGTGGACAAATACATCATATTCATGATTTGGATTACTATTGTTATTACGGCAATAAGCGTTATCACTCTCCCATTCAAAGGGGTGCAAGAAATGATCGGTGTTGGCGCATTGATTCTGTTGATCCCTTTCGGCGTAATATATGTTGTTTTTGGAATAAAGCTTCTGAATTGTAAAGATAATTTATTTGGATACCTCAAACCATTTTCATATCTGGCAATAGCCACAGGTATGATGACGGCTGTTGTCATTCTTGTTTTATTGGGAATGCTCACGGATATTATATCCTATGTAATTTTAGCGATCATCTTTTTCAAGAGTGCAACGCTTGTTCAAGTTCAAGGTGCATTAGAAAGTGAACAAACTTAATATCAGCTTATCGTGTTTATCGCAATTAAGTACTGTAGCTAACAATCTATCGTGAGGCGCCTACCATGATTTTGTGGACTGGAAAATGTCACCTAATCGGCTTTATATTCGCTATTTATATGTCCTTAGAAAAATTTATTGGTGACAATAATAATCTCTATTTTTTTCAGCAAAAGAAGCTGCGGATTTTACCGTGTACGGCCTCAGAAATTGGCTCGGTAGCCATTCATCACTTTTCTCCATTCCACTACGCGTTTGGCCTGGCATTCTTGTGGTCTTGTCAATAGTTTTTTTTATATCTTAGCAATAAAGTGGAGGAATAATCGATGAATTAATCAGAGGTTAATCCGGGTTTCCACAGCTGTGTGGTTTGAATTCTCTTAGATAAGGAATGGCGATAATTGCTTATTTATTTTCATTTCGTGGGCAAATGGGGAGACTCGAGTTTCTCGGTCACTTTATTTTGGTTGCGTTCATTATTCTTGTGGCCCTCGGGGTCGGCAAGGCCAGTGGACTATCTGATCAGCAAGTAGATGCTTTGCTCGTTCCCGTGTCACTAGCCGCTCTGTATCTTTTTTTGAGTGCTGCGGTTCGCCGACGCAGGGATTTGGGAATCCATCTGGCTTGGCTGCTGGCATTGCTTATTCCTTGGGTGAACTACGGGATGCTTTTGATGTTTATGTTCGCTGCTGGTTGGGCTAAAAAATCCGGAATATCAAGCTTATTGGCGATTCAAAAGCTACTCGCGGAATCTGACGGTGGGGTCAATTCTCGGGAGGCTGCAACGTTCGAAGATCTCTGGAAAACCGAAATGGGTGAAAAAATCTTGGCTCTTCGAGGGTTCTTGTGGAGCCGAACACTGATATGTACCATTTATATGTATTGAATTCTCTTTAAGGGGTCTGGGGATCAATGGAACAGAAAACCGGTGTAAGGCTCTCAACTGGCCGTTTCCGTCGCAAAACTCGTAAGTTTCGCGACACCGGCAGCAAGGTTCAGGAACGGTTGGAAAGAGCAGGGTTTTGCCGGCCCCGCACAGGTTGCAAAAGTCAGTCGCGAAACTAAACTATTTTGCGATGATCTTTGCAACACAGTGGTTGTCCATGCTCATCGGCTACGCCCGAGTATCCACCGAGGACCAACATCTCACCCTGCAGCAAGTCGCCTTGAAAGGAGCCGGCTGCGAACGCATTTACGAGGAGAAGCTTTCGGGCGCGCAGCGGGCGCGTCCGGAACTCAACCGCTTGCTGGACCAGCTCCGGGCCGGGGATGTGGTGGTGGTCTCTCGCCTCGATCGACTGGCCCGCTCGACGCGGGACCTCTTGGAAATCGCCGAGCAGCTCAAGGGGGTTGAAGCCGGCCTTCGTTCGCTCCATGAACCTTGGGCCGATACGACGTCGCCGGCAGGTCGGATGGTCCTGACCGTCTTTGCCGGGATCGCGGAGTTCGAACGAGAATTAATCCACGAACGGACTCGATCGGGGCGCGGGGCCGCCCGGGCGCGGGGCGTTCGCTTCGGGCGCCCCGCCAAGCTGACCGGCGATCAGCTGCTGCTTGCCGAGCGACTGATCGGGGAGGGCCGTTCGATCCCGGTAGTGGCCAAACTACTCAAGGTCCACCGGGCCACGCTTTACCGGGCCTTGGCCGCCACCTCGAACAGTCTATGAGGCTGAAGACCAAGGACGAACTGCAGTAGACCTGAATCAGGATGGTGATAAGTCCTCCCTGCAGCCAGCGCCCGATGATGGGATCGGTTTGGGAGGCGAAGATCAGGACCACGGTCAGCCGTAAGGTGCCTATAGATCAAAAATTAAAGACCGATAATCAAACATATATTAGCACTTATCAGTGCTTATCCCGGTTTTCTGTTCCATTGATCCCCAAACCCCATCATCGATGATTTCGGTCTCAAGCCATTACGTCCCCCCGAGGACGAGACCTTCCATGACCTGGTCGCCGAACGCTATGAGCGGACCGCGACGCTGCTCACCAGTAATCTGGACTTCGGTGAATGGGGCGATGCGTTCCCCGCCAACAAAATGCTGGGCGCGGCTACCCTGGATCGGCTGCGACATGGCGCGTATCGCCTGGTCCTCGATGGCGAGAGTTACCGCAGTCCCAAACCCCTATCGCAACCGGCTCCCGCGCCGGTTGCGAAAGGTGGAAAAAACAGCCATTCTTGAGGTCCGTTCGAACCCCTGATTTCAGCCCGTTGTGGTGGCGCCATTACGCCGCAAATCGCTGGCGCCATTACGCCGCAAATTGACAGCGCCTTTGGCCTGCGCCGATGTCGCTCTATCGGGTTAGCCAAGACCCAACTTCAACACATATTTACGGTCATCGCTGTGAATGTCGCACGAGTGGACGCCTGGCTGGCCGAACGTCCCTGGGCCAAAACCCGGCGATCCGCCTTCGCTTCCTTGGCACCCCTGGCAGGAGCGGCTTAGGATCCCCCACATCGAATTCGCCAGCAGTATCCACTGCTCCCTAAACCCCAAAGACGGGGAAAAATCGAGGACCATAAATACCGACAAAGCAGCGGCCTATACGGTCGCCATCAGCGCCCTCAAGGCCGAGGGTCAATGCCCGGCCGACACTGCGCACCGTCAAGTCAAATACCTCAACAACCTCATCGAAGCCGATCACGGCAAGTTGAAGCGGCTCATCAAGCCAACGCTCGGCTTCAAGACCATGAAAACCGCTTACGCCACTCTCAAGGGATTTGAGGTCATGCGCGCCTTGCGCAAAGGCCAAGCTACCCCGTGGTGTTACGAAACTGGAATACTGGGTGAAATCCGCCTGATTCATCGGAACTTCGGTCTTTATGCCGCTTAACATCAAGATTCCGTCGGCAAACTTCTGATCTCGATCATTCTTTGCAACAGCGCCCCTTTGGGCCTGTTGAGGGAGCGGATCATCCCATTATGTTTCTTACCCTAACTCCAATATATACCCTCCCACGACCAGCCAGGCGCCGCGTTCGATGGCTAACTCCTGGCCACGATCAGTGATCGCCTGTACCTGAACCGACTGATCAGGCGGATTCAGTTGATACACCGGCCATGTTGTACTCTCCAAGCGGAGCTGCCAACTGCTTGCATCCCGCCGTAAACTCACATGCCGTCGCGACAGCATGAGCTGCTCGGGCTGAACCGGCTGAGGAGTATTTCCAGTCAGGGCGTCTGGATCATCCAGTAAGCCAGGAGCCAGATCAGCATCGCTGCCTCGTCCGAAACAGAACCACCGACCGGTCGGTACGGGAAGCGACAGCGGCTGGGGGAGACGCACCCATCCGCAGTAATGCGTGCTCCAGCTTTCGGATGCAACGCCCAATTCCAGACTCCAACCCTCGTGAGGATGCCACATCATCGGCAACGTCAAGCGGGTGCGATTACCGTCCACTTCACTCCAGAGTTGATCGTCACTGTCGATTTGTAGCTCGACTATCGCCTTCGAATCCTGGCAACGGACCAGTGCCCCGTGTTGATCAAAGGCCAGCCGCCAGTGTTGCAAGCCAGCCTTGGCATGAAGAGACAGTCGCTGTAACGCGATGCCCACTATCTGCAAGTAGAGTGGGGTCGAGGATCGGGGTCCTCCTCCGGGCGTCCATGTTGGAGCATGGTCGGACTGGAGCGGTGTCGGGTTGATGCGCACGCATAGCCGATTACCGTGAGCATCCCTAATTTGGGTTGTGTGCGCATTGTCCGGCTCGATCGTTAAGCAGCCATTGGGCTCGGCGCAGACCATCGGCGCCTGTTCCGGTTTCATAATTAACAACACCGATGCGCTCGCGGAGAAGGGCCAATCCGGCACCGGATAGGTGCTGGTATTGGGATCACCGTTCAATAAGGTCAGACGCTGGTGAGGATAGACTACACCCAGCTTCTTGTTTTCCATCTCGCTGTGTTGATACAGCCAGTAGGCCGGGGACTCTTCATCACCGGGCAGGTAAATGGCGCGACCGAACAGAAAGCGCACTTGACCATGGGCCAACGTTGGATCTGCTTCGATGCGATAACGAACCGTTTCGCCTTCTGGAACGTATTGCCCCAGTTTTTGGTGATGCAACTCCACCAAATCACCGGTCAACGCGCCCCGGTGGAAACCGTCGTCCACTCGTTCGTCGCGATCATAATCCGCTTGCGGGATCCGCACGATCACATGATAGAAGTACGTTTCCGGACGATGGCGACTGCGCTGGGTCCGCGGATGGCGAACCAGCGCCTCTCTAAGAAAGGCGTTCGGGAGACCTCGCCGCTTGGCGCGTTCCCAAAGATCTTCAGCGTTGAAAACGTCATCCAAACCGTTTCGGGTGATGCTCACCACGTAATCGGTGATAGCGGCCGGGTTAGCACCCATCGGGGCGTTGCTCCTCCAGAGCCAGTGCAAAGGCGATTGTTGGTCCTACGAACAGGAGCAAATGACTGCCGGCAGCCGACAGCAACGGCATGGGCTGCCCCATGACCGGTAGAAACCCCAGGTTGGTTCCCCAGGACACCAGGAAATGGGCCGCCAGCAGGCCAGCGCTGCCAAAGAGCGCGAAGTAGGCGAATCCCCCCAAGGTCTGTAACCGGTAATTGTTTTCTTGCGTCCAATCCAAGGCGCGCACACCGATGCGTAACAGTGTCAGCACGAGCAGCAGTTGGGCAGCGAGCAGGATTAAACCACTCACGCCGCCATAACGATGCAGAAAAAAAGCGGGCGCGAAATCATCCTGCACGGCGGGAACCGCCATGACGCGGCCGTTTCGACCGGGGTCTGCATGGCCCGGCAGCGAACCGGCCTGGACGCCCCACCAACCTCCGGTGCGAATGGCGGTGAGGGCTTGGCGTAGCTGATAGCCGGCATGTGGATAACGCTCCGGGGTGGCCCAAACCTGGATGCGGTCGCTCTGTAATCCAGCGGGAAACCGCTCGGGATGTTGATGCAGTTGCACGATCGCCCAAACCAGTACCCCCAGGCCCACGACCAGAGCGCCTTGCCCCCCTTGTCGCCAAAGCCGATCCGGGTGAATGCGCACGTAGGCCCAAGTCAATACCAGCGCACCGACGACCAACAAGACCACCGGGGAGAAATCGTGGAGAAAGGCCAGGGCGAAGAGCACCAGCCCGACGACCAGCAGGATCGGCCACAGATAGCGCCACCAAATCGCCGCTTTTGACAGGGTGTAATCCCAGCCATGCAAGCCGAAGCGCTGCGCCAGGGCCGCTGCCGTGGCCGCGACCAATACCACTTTGACTAATTCAACCGGCTGGATGAACCCTAAGCCGCCCTCGTCACCGGCTACCATCTGGTACCCCAGAGCGATGAGCGACAGGCCCGCCAGCGCCGGAATCACCCAACGCACCCACCTGCTTTCAAGCCAATTCGGACGAAAGCCGCGCCAGAAGCACCACCCGGCCAACAGCAGTCCGCCCAGGGTCCCAGTGAGTGCGGCTGTTTTAGCGCCGTAACGCAGCCAGGAAGGTTCGTCCGCGCCGAGGCCCAGTTGCAACTGAGCGATCAATCCCCAGCCCAATAGCCCGGTCAGCAGTCCTACCAAGAGGGCGCTCCAAGCGGTGCGCTGCGCGGCTACCCATGACAATCCCCCCAGCGCAAGCCAGGCCAGAGCGTAGGGCCACCCAATCGTTTCGTTCTCACCCCAGAAAAAGGAGGCCAGCGCCCCACTGGCGAGGGAGCCACACAGCAGTAGGCTTGGCCAGACGGGCCATGCGGGTTTAGAGCGCCATCGGCTTTGCCAGCGGCTTCGCACCCAAAACCAACCGGGAATCCACGGTAGGAGCAGGGCCAGCAAGCCGAGACTCCAAGGCGCGATCAGGGCCAACAGCATCGGTCCATTCGGTCCGTGAAACACGAACGGCGTCAAGGTCGCCTGCACGACCGGCAGCGCGTCGGGTCGAGGCGCATGGGCTGGCCAGCGCTGCCCGTGGGCGGTCACCGTCAGGATCAGGGCGCCTACGGTTTGCGTGACGCGATAGTGTGTATGGCCGATGATCAGTTGATCGCCGGCCGCCAGGGGTACCGTCAAGGTCTGCAAGGGGATGCGCCCTTGCGTAGCGTCATTGACCATCACGGGCGATGCATCTGGTGACGCGGTGGGGCCGGGACGCAGGGCATAACCGGTGGCCGTAGGGACGATCAGCGCCTGGTCAGGCATCACACCGCGCAAGCCGAGCCGGGTAGCGCACTGGACGCCTCCCCCTAAACGCAGCGGCCGCGAATCCCGCAGCCAAGCAGGCAATAAGCTGAGCAATGCCTCGAAACCGCTCGCCTCGCAGGGCGGCAACGGTTGGCCCTGCTGCGTAAGGGAGATCCCGTCATAACGCCATGTTTGATCGGCTGACTGGAGCGTCAGACCGCTGGGTGTGACGGTGACGACTGTGAAAGGGTGTTCGCCCACGCTGAACTGCCCGCCCGGGGCCAAGGGCCATTCGCGAACCCAACGGTCCTCCTCCGCGCCGTGGGGTGTCCAAAGCACTTTTTTGTGCGCGGCGACGTTTTCCAGCCGCCAATCACCCGCCGGCGTCCGCAAGAGCCGGATGTGTTCGGCCTCCGCATCCGGGGACCACAGATCGTCCCGGCGCTGCGCACGATTATGGCCCAGAATCACGCTGTGCCCCAGCGGCAGTTCAATGCGTACCTGGCGCGGTTCCAACCATTCGGGGGCGCGATGAACGGTCCATAGTCCACCGAACAGCAGGAGCAACCAAACCAGGCCCAGCGACAACGCGCGCCAGGTTGCCGGTGAAAGGTCACGATTCAACAACGCGCACCAGATGTGGGAGAGAACACGAGACGCCGTGGGGAGCATAAATGTTTGTACCGTGATCCGCCGTAGGGATGTTGATTGAAGTTACATTATGACAATGTTAAGTTTCCAAAAAAACCAAAACACAAAAGTCATCCCTTCATCACGGATTAGCCTCCTGTGGACGATCATCAATGTCTCAAGTGCATTCAGCAGGGAGGGCCACCGGCCGATACTGCGATTGTTGCGCTCTATGAACGATATGCCGGTACTTTTTATCGGTGCCTCCGCCGTCATCGGCTGCGCTTTTCTCATGAAGAATGCGAAAATATTCTACAAGAGACTTTTCTGCGGCTGATCTCGCTCAGAGGACGGGTCTTCGAGGCGCCGGACAAACCCAAACCTTGGTTGTACAAAATCCTTCACCGTTGCGCCATTGATTACCGCCGCCGCCATCCCTTTGAATCTGGCCCTGCGCAAACACCGAGCCCGTCCGATGGCGAGGCGACGACGTCTTCACCTTGGGAAGAGCATGTGCCAGGGGACCTCCTGCCGGAGGCGACCCTGCAAGGCGTCCTCGCCGCCTTGCAGGCCTTTCAAGCCGACCATCCCGAGCCGGGCACTGCGTTGGAGCTGGTGATTCTCGAGGGCTGGAGTCCTCAAGATTTGGCGGTCTTTCTGGACCGAAAACCCGGCGCGACCCGCGAGTATGTATCCTATTGGCGCAAGCGCTGGCAAGCAGAGTATTTGCAATGCTTTTGTCCGCATTGTTTCAGCGAGGACTGAACGGATGAAAGGGTTACGTTCGGTTGCCCAGAGCGGTGAGTGACGGTCCTCGGGGCGGTTGTCTTTAGGGCTGCTCCTTGTTTTCTGTTTCTGCCCATGCCGCGAAGAAGCGGGCCATGGCTGAACCGCATTCCAATCCGCCCGTACCCTCGGTGTGGCTGATCAGGCAAGCAAAGGCCAGTCGCCGCTGTTCGCCCGGAAGACCACCGGGTTCCACCCAACCCACCAGCCAGGCGTTATTGATATCGCCCTGCAAACTGAGATCGGCCGTGCCGGTCTTGGCATACAGCTTCGGGCGCAGGTTATCGAATCGCCGGCCCTTGAAAGCCTGCTGAGCCGTGCCATCCTCGGGTACCCGCTGCATGCCCTGGCGGATGCGGGACGTGGTTATGTTCAGGGCGGGAAAGTCTGGCTCTGCCGCTGTCTGGCCGTTCAACGCCAGCAGCAGGCGTGGCTGGACCCGCCGTTCGGTGGCGATTGATGCCGCCACCTGGGCCATCTGCAAAGGGGTGACTTGCATGCGGAACCCCAGGGCTGCCAAGCGGACCTGATGGCGGGAGGTGAGGGGGTCGAGCTGGGAGGCGGTGGCAAGCAACAGGTTACCTGAAGGTAAACGGTCGATCGGCAGCAGGCCGCCGTCCAGCCGTGTTTTGGCGCCGAATCCCAAGGCTGCGGTCACGGCCGCCAGCGGTCGGACTCGCTCCAAGGCGGCCGGCGTCAGGGCGCGGGCATGGGGCAAGCCTGCCGCTTGAGGATCTTCCAGCAACGTGGCGTCGGTGGTTTCCACCAGCCAGGCAAACCAAGTGTTCAGGGAATCTCGCAGGGCTTGCGCCAGGCCGTAGCGTGGGTCGCCGTAGCGACGAACCTGATTAGCCAGGGTTTCGTAGTGACCGCCGCTGGCGAAATTATGGACTACCCCACCCCCGGCGCGTTGTTGCGCGGGCGTATAGCGACTGTGCTGACAGTGCGGTTCATGGGCCGGGTAGCAGGCATCCTGCACCCCGAAATCATAGCGCCGGGCCAGCGGTTGCCGTGCGATGGCGGGCGGGTCCAGTCCGGACAGCAAGGTATCCAGCTCGGGACGCTCCGGAGCGCTACGTTCCAGCGTGAGTGCTGAAATCAGTTTGAAGGTGGAACCCGGAATGTGCAGGCCGCTGCCGTCGTGCTGCCAGGCCCACCAGCTCAGCGGACCACGGCGTGGCTGGGCGGCGGCGAAGCGGGACAGGTCGGACCAGGCGACCTCCCGAGGGGGTTCGGGTAAGCTGACGGCGGCGAGAATATCCCCCTGATCGGCGTCCAGCACCACCAGGCTGGCGAAGCGGCGGGTTCGGTAGGGGTCGCGAGCGCCGAAGCGGGCGCTGACCGCCGGCAGTTGTTCGAGCAAGGCCGTTCGCGCCCGCTGTTGGAGCGTACTGTCCAACGTCAACCGGGCTTCCACCGCGTCGATGCCGTACGCGCCCAATCGCGCCAACGCGCCGGCGACGGCGGTCTGATGGAGCGGGTGTAAGCCGACCAGCGCCCCCAGGCCCAGCGTCCAAGCGGTCTCGGTCGGGCCGGCGGCCTCCCACAACAGTCCGTCGGCGTGGTCGCGCAGCGTGACGCGCGCGTGTTGGTCGCCACGTTGTTCGCGGGCAGCCGGGGTGAGCGTTTGCCAGTGGAGTTGACCATCGGTCAGATGGATATGGGCGAAGTCGTGGCGAAAGAGCGCGGGGGTGACCTCGGGCGGCAGGGGTTGAACCTGCACGATCAGTTGCGTGGTGTTCGATGGCGCTTCCAGGCGCAACCGGTAGGCCAGCACGGCGAGTCCGCGACAGGATGAGATGCCCAAGCAGCGGGGTTCGGCGCTCAGGACCTTGGCCCCGCCGATGTGGATCGCGCGGCCGACTACCAGCAGCTCCAGGCGCTGCGCGGTTGGACGTGGGCGCAAGGGCAGGGTGAAATGCAGGGGCGTCGTGGTGTCAGCGCCGTTGGGCCAGCGTTCTACCCGTTGCCAGGGTTCCCAGCCTTGGGGCGCCTCAGCAAACAGGCCCCCGGCCAGGAGCGGCATGGTGGTGGTCAAAGGCAGCAGCATCCCTTGCCGCTCGGCTTGCCAGGGTCCAGCGCCGATCGGGCGGGCGGTTTCTTCAGGGTGCAACCGCAACGCGGCCAACCAGCGCCGGGTATTGAAGATCTCGATTTGCTGGCGCAGGTAGCGCCCTGAAGGGGAGCGGTACAGCAGACGATGGGTTGCTTGGGTGGTGTCGTCCCATGGTAAGGCCAGCCAAGGGTCACCCGGGTCGGTGATCAGTCGCTCGGGATGCGCATCGGCGAACGAGCGCCAACGAGGGAGATCGGGGGGCGCTACGCTGATTTGGCCGTTCGTGTCCAGGCGGATCAATCCGGCGGCGGTGGCGGCGGCGAACAGATCGGCGTCTTCTTGCGTCGGCGGTGGTCCGGCGGGTACGGTGTAATCGCCCGGGGCCAGTGAGAAGGTGAGCACCGGCTCTTTCTGGGCGTAGAATCGCAGCGGCCGTGCGGTTGAATCCGATGGCGGCGTGTCCGGAGGACCATAGACCGTGGCCCGGATACGGCCCAATGCGCAGTGGGCACTGGCCAGGCGTTGGACGCGCAGGGCCTGTCGCCAAGGGCCGGGCGCCGCGTCGGCGTCCCAGAGCAACCAGGCGTCGTGTCGAAAGCGCAGGGTGGGTGTTCCGCCGGGTTGGAGTTGGGCGGTGAGGTCAGACAGTCCGCTCAGCGGCCGGCTATCGCGCAGGGTCAGTTGCAGGTGACTTTCCGCCGTGTTGACCGGCCGCAGCGCCGCGCCGGGCGGCAAGGTGTCCAACACCACCGCGGGGGCGTCCACACCGCCGGGACCGTCGTCCAGCAAAGGGTTTTTCAGGTTGAAGGCGGCGGGGCGTGGGGGAACCTGAGCAAGATTGGCGTCGATCACTTCGCGGATTCGGGTCCAGTCCCAGCCGATGTAGAGAGGGATCAAGGGGCTGTCCGGGTCGGAACGGGCGCGTTGGTCGCAGAGCGAGACGTCGGCTTGCCCGACGCGGCGATGGGGACCTTCAACCAGCAGCATGCCTTCATTCAGGGGGATGAGATGGAAACCGGCTTCCTTGGGCACGCGAACCTGCGCGCCAGCCAGCGCAGCGGGAAAGCGGGCCGGTTCAGCCGTGGCGGCCAGCGGTTCCTGGTAGATCGCACCCAACTGGCGGCCCAGCAGGAAGACGCCAGCAACGATGATCAAGGTGAACACGATAGGAAGGGAGAGAGGACGCATCTGGCGGTGCCTTCGTTTCGAATGATGAAATAGGAGAATGATTTTGCCAGCCGATGGAATCTATTGTGGATAACTCTCCCCAAAAAATGCGCGGAAAAGAACGCCCGCTTCGCGGGCGATAAAGGGTCAAAGAATAAAGAGCAAAGGGTTATAATGATCTGGCGAGACGGAACCCCAGGTCGT
>ERZ795053.1241-NODE-1241-length-32652-cov-26.490321_pt1 | contig 32652 bp, 19 predicted proteins | sample MGYA00375137_ERZ795053 | MGnify/ENA primary metagenome ERZ795053 (study PRJEB30182, sample SAMN05720284) | activated sludge metagenome | isolation source: Anaerobic digester | place: Hong Kong | collected 2014-12-17 ...
CAATCTGCGCGGTAGACATAGGGTGCTCTTCGTCGGTTTTGGCGTATAGGAGCTTGAGAAGCTCTATAAGGCGTTCTTTGCCGGTCAATGGTACATCCTCCAGTTCTTTTGTATATTATCAATAGCATTTCTATCATGCTGGCGTTGGCAACGATGAGATTGGTTGTCGCAATACTACAGTTCCACAAACACTTTGGTAAAGATCAAATGCGTAAACAAATCGTCAATCTGTTTTGCCATTGTTTTTGATTCTACCAATGTACCTAATTCAATGTTACCTTCCTGCCCATGGTAGGAGAGATTAGCCGATGTAATCAACGTTTGATCGTGGTCTATTGAAATCACCTTTGCGTGAAGAGCAGACATAGAATCGGCTACCTTGTGATAATTATACACTTTTAAGAATCTCCCCTTATAACGGCAAAGCTTATCTAAGTACGGTTGCTTTTCAACATTATTCACGAAGAACTTTACAAACACTCCCATCTGACTTTTATCGATAATAATATCGATTATATCAGAGAAGTAGTCGGATAAAGAGTAGCCTGTAATCAATATACTGCTTTTCGCAGCACCTATCATATCTTGTACAGTGTTCTTAGTAGACTTTGCCCGAATAGAAAAAGACGGCGGGGCAGTCACAACAAGTGAAGCTTTATCTACCTTCACTGTTGTAGCGGCATCAACAATCAGTGCGCAGATTTCCTTGGCTTCTCTTTCGCTTAATGAAGGGTAACGTTCTTTTACTCGCTCAAGAGAAACTGATGGATCACCTGTCGAGTTGGTAATAATTTGATTTAGCAGTAAATCCAGTCCTACATTTCCAGTTGACATAGTTCACACACCAACTCCCTAAAAAATGCTTCTTTGACACGCGAGGCTATCGGGACGACAAGCCCTCTGTCTAACATTCGATTACCGTTCTCGCATGCCGTTTCTGATACCATGCAACATGAATGACATGCTGCGCCATTCGAGTTATTGCCGGCGGGTGTATTGCTCATACACTCAGGGTCATTTGTACAGAGGAGCGCCTCTTGAAAAGAATCTTTCATCAGATCAACAAGGCGTTCTACAGTTCCGAGCTCAACCAAACCGCCTAATGAGCCTTCTTTATCAGCACTTCCAGTATATAAAAGGATACCAGCCATTTTATCGCCATAATATATTCTCTCTCTGATTGCTGATGAAGAATACCCCGATGACATTGACATTTGTTTAATCAGTAAATGAGCAAACGTATGCATAAGAACATATACTGCGTCTTTCTCCACCGTTATCGTCCAGCCTTTTGATTCGCAAAACTCTCTATAACAATCAGCATATTTTTTTGATAGTGCTCTGAGATTTTCAAGGCTAATCCAACGGCTTATAGAATCACGATTAAACTCAATGAATATACCCTCTCCATTGATTTCAGCAGCGGGAAGCCATTTCTCTGTTTTCCCTTTATGTAGATACACAATATTTGTTTGGACATCCGCATCAGGATCTGGGGCATCAACTCTTGTAAAGCCCAGCAACACCTTGACTTCTCGTAGCCTTGTGATACGAATAATCCGATTGAAGTATGCCTTCAAGTATGTTGGAAGAGAATCTTCCTCTGCCTTAAAATGCTTTTTGTTTGAAGCATATGCAGGGTCATTATGATGCGTAATGGCATCATATTCCATTTGTTTGATTTCTTTGAACTCCGTTATGTTGCTTAGCCTACGCAGTAAAGCCTCATCAAATTCCTCTCTGGAATAGACAGAAAAGTATTTTTCATATACTTTTGTCACTCCTTCGGCTCCAAACATCTCCTTTGTTTCCTCGATAAGGCGTAAGTGTTCGTCAATAAGGTTGTACAAAGGGTTCACCCAAGGAGGAATTGAAATAGCACTTCGGCTTACGGAGAAATACACATTTGATGCACCACGTTGAGAAGGAATGAGCGGTTTATTGCATCGCTCATTTCGCGCATGAGGTCTAAATGGATGATGACCAGAGCATGAAACCCCTTCAAAGTTCTCTTTTTGAGTGGCTCCACTCATACTGCGTCTTGCTCCGCAAGAACACTCTACCCACATATCAGCAAGCGTTGAAGTGTTACCAGTAGAAAATATCTTTAACTTGCCGTTACAATCGCTTTTTCCATTATGAACCCACCATTTCCACGGAAAATCATCCATATGACCATTTTCGCATATTGTAATAAAACGAGACGGGTAAGCAGGTTTGTGACAATCAGGGCAAGTAACTCCATAGCTAAGATACCGGTCAAGATCAAAATTCTCTCTTGCATCGAACAAACGTCCACACTGGACACTTGAGCATACATGCATATATGGAAATGAAACTACCGGCACATCGCCAGAATATGATGTGCGAGGCATATAGAAGCAGTCTACTCCTAAGTATGAAGCCAGCCTTCCATCAATGATTTTCTTCCCTTTATCTCTCCAATAGTTGGTGTCTAATACTGCAACTGAATCCTTGACAGCATCCACAATGGAGCCTGGGCCAAAAGTTGTGATTATTTGATTGGGTCGAAGTTCGCCTAACTTATTATTATCAAAAGCCATCTTACTCCTCCGTGTAGTAGAACATGTTCGCGGCATTTTCTACTTCTCTCATTGAAATCAAAGTTGCTTTCTCCATGTCGCTCGTATTCTGCCCATAATAATTCATCAGGCGATTATACCTGTCTGTCTTTACCACATAATAGCGTAGCGGTTTGCTCTGTGCGGCTAATAATTTCCACCAATCAAAGAACTGGTCAATCTCAGCCGCAGCATCTTCTCTTACTGATGGTTTGATAATATTGAGGCGGTCGAGTATCAACGTGGTAATCTCTGTCAGTTGTTCTTTCGATAAATCAACAATTAATCCAGCTTCTGAATTTGGTGCCATCTTTGGGTATTTCAACCTTATCGCCGAAATAATCAGTGCGTGTAAAACACGATCTCTTGCGCGAGCCGAGAAAGGAGTGGCAGTAGTGCCTTCGACGAATCTATATAGTTGCGAATGGTAGCCGGTAAAATTCTCATAGTGTGACAGATCTCGAGGGCGATAGGGATTGTAAAGCGCGACAACCAAACCCGGAAATGCGCGTCCAATGCGGCTTGTTGCCTGTATATATTCAGAATTCTGCTTTGGTTGCCCTGTTACAACCATAAGACCGAGACGGTCAACATCCATACCCACGGCAATCATATTTGTAGCTACGGCAGTATCTAAACAGTCCTTTGATTTACAAGTGGTTTCAAGTTGCTTAAGCTTGTTTGGTATTTCAAAAGAAGACATACGCGAGGTAATCTCAACTTTTCTGTTTAAGTACCTAACTTTGTCCATATGATACTTGGTTTTTATGCGATACATACGCTTTGGTATGTCATCTTGCAATAGGCGAACAGCACCGCCAAGCTCACGTATACTGTTATAGTAGCCTACGAGCGAATAATATGGGTCGATAAAATCTTTGTACTCATCTTTTAACGATAGGGAATATGTTGTTTGCAGAATGATTGCATATGCTCGCAACAAAGTGGTTTTTACAGATTGACCAGGCGCACAAATTCCCACGTATTTTCGGAAAGGGTCTATTGAAACGGGTATCTCCTTGATGAAAAAGCTATCGCCAATCTCAAATCCATTCGGTGGGAATTGAGATGTGTTTTTTCTGGCGTATAAACACTTTGTTTGTTCATTGGCGTTCTTAATTGTCGCCGTTGAAACAATGTACTTCGGTTTGATTTTGGGGTTTCCATATACGCACATATCCTCAATAATAGTTTCATATGCACCATATATCGTTCCCAGTGGTCCAGTTATTAAGTGTAGCTCATCTTGAATTATAAGCTCTGGTGGTAAAAATGGACGAACGGGAGTTAATGTAGATGCCGGTAGTTCTTGAGTTTTATTATGTTTCTTGTTTTCCTTTTCGTCACCAACAGCAACATAGCCGTGTCTACTACAAAGATAATCAACCCTACCAAAAAGAGCATTTGTTTTTACATCCCAAGGCAGACGAGCAAATTTATCAACAGTAGATAGAATTACCGTGGGGCATCTTGCATAGATCTCTTCATCCACAAGATAAACAGGGATTTTCACGCGCCCCTGTTTGTACTTGTAGAACATGCAGTCAGAATCCGAGCAATAGATTGAAACCGCTCTCCGCTCGGTATCGACATAAAAATCATCTTCTGATAATGGTTTACCACAAAACGGGCAAGTTAAAAGTTGCTTCACGATTAGGTTGTGATTTCTACGAGCTTGCCCTGGCTTTTCAGGGTTCTCTTTTAGGTCATCAAAACTATTAGGCGTGACTCCACCGCCGACCCAAAAACCGATGCTTATCGGCTCTGTCCCGTATTTGGGAAGCGTTTTCAAGCGAATTAACTCGGCAGCAATAATCATTTTGGTGATCCGGTCACGCTGCTGTGTTGTCAATAGACGTAATGTGTACCTAAGTATCGCAGTAACGCCACCATCAGAATTGAAGTTATCATTTTCGGAAATTCTTAACCTGCGGTTGGCTATTACAAAAGCGATTAAGCCAAGATATGCTTCTGTTTTTCCTCCACCTGTCGGGAAATAAAGAAGGTCAACGACCTCTCGATCTTTGTGTTCAGGATGTACTATTCCGCTTAGGTTCATCAGAATAAAAGCTATTTGGAACGGACGCCATCCAAAATCGTTGTCTTCGTTGCGCGGGTCAACAAATTCGCTGAAGTTGCATTCTATGCCTGCACCATGCTTTTTTGAGTAACTCATAATATTTCTCTGTAAAAGCATGACACGGTTCATAAAGCAAAAGGCGTCAAACGCTATTTCATCATTGATAATCAAGGAGATGCCATCTTTAATTCGAGAAAGAGCAGTCTTACATTGCGCTATGATACTGTTGCCAACCTCGCTCCTAAATGCTCCATCTTGCATCTTCACGTTGTCAACGAGTTCTTGTTGAATCCAACTATTATAGGAATCGGCTAAGACATTCAAACGTTCTATGATTGCATCCTTGCTCGCAGGTTTCGACATAAAGCGCATAGAAAAATAAAATTTATCGAAGTTTTCTAAGGCTGCGCTGACGCCGGGAAACTCATACTGCGGGATAAAATCAGATTTAACGTATCTTGCCCGCCCATTCACGGGCTCGCCCCAAGTTGCTGCACAGCCTCTGCCTCGTCCAAGAATAGGCCGCTGCTCGAAATAGAACTCATCGGCAGCAAGAAGCTCACGGCAAATGTTTTCCGCTATGAAAATACTCCTCCCGTCTGACGAGTAAGCGGTAACCTCAACTTGGAACATAAGGGATTCAATATCGCTCTCAGGGTTTCTTCGCTTATTGATGACATATGCAGTAACAAGGGAATAGCTGTTTTTTAGTGGTATTCTGGAAATATGCACTTGGACATTTGAATCGCATACAAGCGCATATTCTTTGTTTCGCTCAAATTCCTTGAAATCAATAGTTAATGTTTCCTTCATTGGCTGACGGGTGTAAGATGCATGGTCATACTCTTTTCCGTCTTTTGTCTTCCTTTTTTCAGACGATTTAACGTAGTCTCCCCAACAGATATCTAAATCCAAGGTGCTTGTTTGGGACTCTATGTAGAAACTGATTCCTATAGAGGACGGCAATCTGAAGCGATTCGATGTTATCGGTTCATTATCGTCATCTTCTCCGGCTGTATAATCCTCGCCATCCTCATATGCGATGTCCGTATCCACTTCCTGTTCATTGTTCTTGCCTGCTGACCCGTCATCATCCACTTGAGGAGACAACATCCCGATAACATACGCATGTCTCGGATTCTCATCAAGTATTTCATCTTCTGATTGAGGCCCCATCAAATCGACTTTCAAAGCATCGATTATTTTCTGCCGGACAGTATCATATGCAAATCGATCAGCCATATCTACACCTCCGATACTTTATGAGCAGTACCCAATGTATATCTACATGTGTTACCCAACTTAATATTGTCATCGGTAATCAATCTATATTCCCATGACTTGTGGTCAGGATCAGCGGTTGAAGCAAAGCGGCACCATTTAATACCCTCACGCGCTTTAGCAATCACCTCTTCGGAAGTTACCTCATTACTTGCTTTTACCTCAACCATGTATTTGCCGGTTGTGGTCTCTACCAAGAAGTCTGGGTTGTATTGCTGTCCCGCCTGCCAGAATAGCCCCAACTGATTAAGCGGCGGCTTTATCCAACGAATAACATCAGAGTCCTCTTCCAAAATCACCGAGAAAACTCTCTCAGTGTCACTATCAAATGCATTGTCGGTGTAATATGCTTTTTTATAGCCTGTAAAGAGGTATTTCTTGATATTTGCTCTATCGGTAAACGGTTTGTCAAAGCGAACACAGCCATCCTTCTTTACATTCTTAACGAACTTCCGGAACAAGATCAAGTCCTTCTGAACAATGTGGATGTCCTGCGTCTTCCTATCCATATGCTCATATATCTGCTTGCGAATATCTGAAATAATCAAGGATGCATAGCGGCGTACAACCTTTCGTTTGTCTTCTTCATTTCCATCAATTTGAGCAAGGTACTGCTTAACGATGTCAATTATGAAGTCGGCGTCGTCATAAGATAATTCACTTATCGAATCTAATAACATACACGCCAGAGTGTTGAGCGCATCATCGACCTCGAGGATTTGAGCATCTACAGAAGAGAGAAGCTGTTGGTTGATGGCATCGAAACGCTCAATTCGTGCCATTGCAACTTCAAAATCCTGAATGGTTCGCTTTACATCGAAACGCTTAAACTTGACCTCTGAAGTGGTCTGTACAAGGATTTTAGGCACGGAGATCGCCTTACCTGAATACTCCTTGATTTTTTGGACAAATTCATCTTTGGACAATGGCTTTTCTTTATGGTTCTCCGGTATAGTAGCCGTAGATATTTCTGCTTGCGGCGTTGTAGTTTCTTGGTTGCCATCTTGACCGGTGAGCAGATCAAGGGTAAGTTGACTATCATCGCTGGCTGGAGTTTTAGGCTTCACGGGAGCAAACGTCTTCAAGTAGGACGCATATAAATCTTGCTGTGTTTGTGGCTTTTCAATTTCACCAAAGGATTTAACTCCGGCATCGCTGAGAGCAAAATCAAACAACGACAACTGCTTATCATCGATGGGGCTGCTCACGTCAACCGTGTCTGTTGGTTCCACCGTGGTCTTGTCCAAATCACGGTATTTGAAGATGTCGCTGCTCTTTATCTCATCAACAAGCTCTCGATAATGGTCATGGGCAACAATATCAAGCGTATCAATATCTTCATTGCCGGTAGCCTGACCAAAGGGCAAGCGTAGTCCTCTGCCAATCGTCTGCATCGCCAGAATATCGCTCTTCGCTGCATTTAACGGAATGATTGTAAAGAGATTGTTGACGTCCCAGCCTTCCTTAAGCTTGTAGACATGAAGGACAATTTCGGCTGGGTTTGAAGCATTCTCAATCGACAGAAGAAGGCGCACGTTTTCCTCTGTCTCTTCGCCTTTCATATTTGAGTGGATTTCAATAACCTTGCCTTTGTAGCGCCCACCTTGAAAACCATCGCTATCAATCAATGCTCGTATTTCTTTAGCATGATTCGTATCGCGGCAAGCAATCAAGACAATCGGCTTCACATACGGTAGACTATTATCCGAACAGTATAGCCGAATGACTCCCTTCCGGTGTTCATGCAGTGTCAAACCGTCACGGATTTTCATCTCTTCTACGTCCGCAGGGCTATATCCAGCCATATTTGAGCGTCCCATAACTACTGGAGTCTTAAGGTATCCTTCAACTGCACCACGAGCCAAGTCGTATGCATAGATCACGTTACTGGTTGATTTAGGCGTAGCCGTATATTCAAGTCCGAGAATCGGTTGAAGGTAATTTATTGCTTTCATAGATGCCGGCGCATAATAGCGATGTGCCTCATCCATGCATATCACGAGGTCATCAAAATGTGCCAATACCTCCGCAAAGGATAAACCCAGCGTCTCTTTGAATTTATGGAAATTGAACTGTGTGTCAGTTTTGCTGTTGAAAATCTTCCCGATATTGAAGATGAACAGTTCAATCCCCGAGCCCTTTTCAAACTGCAACGACATTTGTTCATAACGGACGGGGTATGAGTCGTAATTCTCTCCATCGTAAACCTTTGGACGCCCCATTTCAGATTCGAGCCCTTTGAAGATGTACTTCGGGTGGTTCGGGTTTGATTCCTTGCGCAGCTTATCATAGATGGTGCTTCCAGGAGCTAAGATAAAGAAATGCCTATACCCCTTAGTCTTATAGAGGTAGTAGATGCAAGCTCCCATAAGGCGCGTCTTGCCGATACCGGTTGCCATTGCATAGCAAAATGACGGGAAATCAAACTTATCATCAACTTTGATTGTCCTTTGCTTTTCGCAGTATTCTGTAGCGACAGCTTCGACAGCGCCCTTGCCGTCTTTCTTGTAGTCGCAGTGGCTACTAATCGCGTCAAAATATGTAAGAGCTTCTTTCTGTGGGTCTCGAAGACTCATTGCATAGCCAATTTGATTTACTACATCAGGCATTTATCGTACCTCACTTTCAAAATCGCACTTGGATAAAAGGTCTTTGGGAATTCTCTTTACCTCTATATTGTCGGGCAGACGCAGATCGGACTGTATCTTTGTACCGTAAATCAGTAGCGATTGCTTGTCTCCAAGCGATGATGTAATCGACTTTATGTACTCGGCATTCACGAATTCTTGTGTTAAGTGGATAAACCTATTTTCGGAGGAACAGCCGTGATACACACCCTCCGGTTTATAGTGAAAGCCCTCAAGTTTACAGATAGCTTCGCAGAGCATTTCAAAAGTATACTCTGGGTTGATCTGATATATTGGAAGACGGTCATTTTTAACAAGGAGGCTGGGCGCAAGTTCATAAAAATGATATCCACCACCACCAATCCATCCGACTTCATTAGAGATTCCAGTTTTATCTCCATTGATAACATTATCAATCCTTGTTTTGCAAAGAGAGTAAGCGTGTTCTCCAAGCTCAACCCCTATCCATTTTCTCCCCATCTTGTGTGCCGTCGCTATAGTTGACCCACTTCCAAGGAATGAATCTAAAACCCAATCCCCTTTGTTAGAAAAGTATTTGATGATTAGTTCAATTAGCGCTTCTGGTTTTTTCCCGCCTCTAAACTCTACTCCACCTTCATGTCTGCAATTCCCGAAATTGCCGGCCATATCATAAAAGCCACCGATTGGTTTTTTACGTTGGACACCATCGCTCTCTAACTGCTCAACGGGAACACCTTGATAATATTTGCCTTTGGTGGCTCCAACTTTTTTAGGGCCAGTAAAATATCGATAATCATACCTGTCATCGCCTATGCCAAAAACCTTGTATAAAACACCATAACCATCAGAATCATATCTTCCTGTAAGATAATCCCTGAAAAATCGACCCGATGAGTTTCCGTCCAAAATAGTTCCGGTAGCCCATATCTCTTTTAGCCCATACTCATCTCCCTCATCTTTTTTTACTATCTCAAACTCGTTTGGCGAGAAAACAACAGCTTTCTTTCCCCCAATAATCGTTTCCTTGCCTTCGCCAATTTCCTTAATTGCATATATAAACTTCTCGTAACCAACATTATCATAATCAAAATTGGGGATTGCGCCGTAGTATTTGCGATAAACTAATACTTGTTCGATTTCTTTGTGGAAATCCATATCAGATTTTAATGTTTTATCCGGATATCGAACACGAATATACAACGTTGTTAGATAATTTGAACGTCCAAAAACTTCATCCAGTAATACTTTCATATAATGGCTCTCTGAATCATCTATATGACAACATAAAAAACCATCATCTGCGAGCAAGCCTCTTAAGAGAGTAACGCGTTGCTTCATAAGCGATAGCCATATACTATGTGTCAAATTGTCATCATAATATTCAAACGCACTTCCGGTATTATATGGCGGATCAATATAGATACACTTAATTCTTCCGGCAAAGTCCTGCTGTAATGCCTGAAGAGCGATAAGATTATCTCCATGTATCAGCATATTCTCGCTACGGGGATCGCCATATGATTTCTCTTTATCCTCAACAAGAATACGCGGCTCAACGACCTTTTCGTCGTATTTCCCGACCCATGTTAATTCAAGTTTACCCCTATGTTCCATAACGTCCTGTCTCCTTATATTTTTGCTTGTTACTTAGAATTTCAAAACAACGTTCACAAGCAATATCGGGTGAATATCAAATTGTTTGTTGAACGCCTGGATTTCTTTTACTGCCTCTGCCTGTATGCCGGACACCTTCTTGTGGAAGGACTCTTGAAACTTCTGTAACTGTTTTCGCTTCTCGTCGCTTTTCTTGCGAATGTCAACCTTCTTCAAAAACTCTTTAGCTTCGCCTTCTTGGAGGACAAGTTCCATAATTTCGGATGACATCTCTTCGATCTGAAAGTTCAACTGCTCTGTCTGGATTTCCACCCAATTCTCGACTTTACGTTTGTAATAATCAATGATTGGCTGTGCCTCGCTTCGATATTGTCTTAACATTTCATCAAGCAGTTGATCATAGATGACTGAGAACATCGTGTTTTCTTCATTGGTAGGAGTAAAATAATGAATATCAGCATCGTCGGCTTGCTCAAGTGCCTTAACTATATCGCTTTCAGAAAAATCTATGTATTCACCGTGCTCATCGCAAAGTAGAAGAACAGGGAATAACATTTTGCCTGAGTCGCAAAATGCCCCTAAGAACAGCACACCATGAGAGCCGAATATTTTCTCTCCCCAGTTGTCAATTCTCCAGTAGCAAGTGCCATTGTCTATATCCGAGTCATCAAACTGTGACCAGTAGTCTACATCTTGAAGATAAGCATCGATGTCGCGTTTTGTACGCTCAAGAGCCGAGCCTTTGGCTTCTTCACTTTCGGTGAGTAGCAGAGAACGAAGCTGTATCGCTCTTTTGTTGCGCTTCGCATCGAGTTGGCGATCCAACTTGTCAAAGGCTTTCTTAAAGTCTGCCCTGGTATCGCAGCTCTGGTAAATATCAAGAATTATCTTCTCAAAACTTGTACCCGATTCAAGTGCGCCAAGCGCAATATCCGATGCTCCGAACACACCATCGAACAACTCAAACTTGCGAGACAGAATGTCATATACTCGTTTATCAGCTTCGTTTTCTGTGTTGAGCAAATTGATTGCGACTACATCATGAAGCTGACCATATCTGTGGCAGCGACCAATACGTTGCTCAATCTTCTGTGGGTTCCACGGAAGGTCATAGTTTATAACCGCATTGCAGAATTGCAGGTTCAAACCTTCTGAACCTGCGTCCGTGACAACGAGAATCTTTGCATGTTCCTTAAAGTAATCGACAATCGCGTGCTTGTATTCAACACTTCGCCCGTAATTCTTTTTTCCGAAGTTTTTAACTTGCCATGTGCGGTAAATCTCCTTTGTCATTGCATCGTCAAAATCGCCGTTGAAAAGGAGAATGTCTTCTTCATCAAAGCCATCCTTACGAAGCTCTGTGGCAATGTACTTTTGTGTCCTCTTTGATTCTGTGAAGACAATTACTTTCTGCGGAATATTACCGCTCCCTTGATATAGAAAAGCTGTGTGTATTGCAACCTTTAGAGCTTTTATCTTAGCATTTGTTTTAATGCGACTTGCCACATCAATGATGGAATCCACTTCGTCAATTTCATCCTGGATACGCTGTTTTTGATAAGCGGTATCTTCATCCTCTTCTTCCTCAAAACCGGACTCATCGATCTCGTCCTCTACATACTCCCAGAACAAATCGAAGCCATCTTGTGCCTTCGCAGACTTAGTACCCTCATACAGTTTTTCAAGCCTCTTTTTTAAGACTTCAAATGTTTCTATGAGTGCGTAACTGGAAGAAGCAAGGAGCTTGCGGATAACCAGAACAATAAGCCCTCGGTTAGCTGTCGGTATTGAATACAAAACATTGCGCTTGAGGAAGTTGTTTACGCGCATGTAGAGCTCAACTTCATCTGGTGAAAGTTGAAAATCTACTGTCCGACATTCCCGCTTTTTGAAGTCCATGTATCTTCCAACATCGCGGCGAAGAGTCCGATATAGTACCGGAGATAGTTCAGTCTTAAGCTCGGTATAGTCTTGTCCTTCGATAAACCGTTTGTTAAAAACCCGCTCACTACCAAAAATCCGAGGGTCAATAAACGAGACCAAGCCGTGGAGGTCACTCAAGGAGTTTTGTAAGGGTGTGGCTGTCAGTAGTATTTTAGGGATTCCTTTCGTGAGATCGAATAATCTTTTAGCTCTTTTCGTTCCGTGGAAGACATTACGAAGGTTGTGTGCTTCATCTATGATAATGAAATCCCACTTCACGCTTGGAAAACGCTTCATCAGTTTGGAAGCGTAGTCATATGAGGTGATAAAGATTTCAGCTTTCATTTTGTCTTCGATTATTGATTTCCAACCGAAGTAATCGCTCTCCACGGTCAGTCGATCCAAAATCATTGATTTCAAGCCGAATTTTTCATCAAGCTCGATTTCCCATTGTTTACGGAGCGTTGCAGGCAGAGCAATCAACACACGCTTCGCTCCAGAATCAAGCATATATTTTAATGTGAGACCTGCTTCAATGGTTTTTCCAAGACCAACCTCGTCAGCAAGAACAATCCCGCCAGTTTTCAACGCCTGAATTGCTGCGCAAAAGGCGTTTATCTGATGAGGATTAATTTCTATATCAGCATTCAAAAGGCAACGATAGGGGGATTCCGCTAATGCCAATTTTTTATACCGACAATACTGTTCAAGCAACAGGTTGCTCTCCATCTTTTTTACTCCTTCTCTAATTCTCGAAGAATGCCTTTGGCAATTCCGCTTGCCATCATCGGAGGAACGGCATTCCCTATTTGCACAAACTGCGCCGTTCGGGGACCTTCAAAAAAATAGTTGTCGGGGAAAGACTGTATACGAGCAGCTTCTCGGACGGTTATCGACCGATGCTGTTTAATGTCCGGGTGGATGAAGTAATGACCATCTTTAGATAGGTGCGCTAACACTGTATGACAACATGAGCAATCACCTTCAACCACTTTGAATCTATCGACAAAAGAGTTTCTGTTTTTGTGCGTTTTCAGTTCCTCCGGAAGATCATTGTAGTTCAATCTCTTGTGACCATTATTCCACAATGAAATTGCTTTCTCATATATCTGAATATCACGTTCAATATTAGGTCGGCTCTTATGCAAGGTGAGAACGTCATCTTTGCTTCTAATGCCATTGCTTACTACATATTTACTTGGCTCGTTCAACCCATAACATGAGGAACCTGCACCTGGCGTGAGTTTCGGGAGATCGGCAAAAAGATCATTAACAATGGCTGGAGCCTCTTGAATATCAAATTCGGGATAGACTATGCCGCTGCCTTTTAGCCAACCAACAATAATGATTCTTTTCCTGTTTTGAAGGACACCAAAGTTCTGCGCGTTTTGTTCCTTCCATTCAATTTCATATCCAACGCGCTTTAGATATTTTATTAGATTTCTCCATGTTGTTCCATTATTTGCAGAGAGAATGCCCATTACATTTTCAAACACGAACATCTTTGGTTGATAACGCTTTAGAAAACGCGCATATAGCTTATATAGAACATTCCGTGGATCTTCTGACATAGGAACTTCCATGTGGCTACTTTGTGCACGACCAACCAATGAATAAGCCTGGCAAGGGGGGCCACCGACTATTACGTCTACACCGCTGATTTTCCTTAATTTCATGATTCCGTCAATCGTTGTGAAGATGCTTGGCAATGTTTCATCTGACATTGTTTCACAAAGAATAGTTTTCACTATGCTTTTCGGAATGTTGTTGAGGAAGGTTTCTCTGTCTATTTTGCCTTGAAGATAGTCATAATAAAGGTCAAGTCTTTCGACCTGCTTGAGATAATAGTATGCACTTCTCGTAACTAACGTTTGAGAAGCATACTCATTCATTTCTACGTGCGCAATCGGGTGAAAGCCGGCTTTAATAAAGCCTTCAGACAATCCGCCGGCTCCCGCAAATAAGTCTATGAAATTGTAATTGCGTTTGCCGATGTCAAGTTGAGGCATTTTACTTACTCCATTCAATCAATTTCAGTTTTTGAGTCTTGCGTGAAAGTTAACCAACTCTCTTCGAGAGGTTCATAGTCGGCATTATTCATCTCGCAAAAGGCTTTTAGGTGCTTCATCGTCGTGAAGTTGGGTTTACTTTTTCCGGTTTCCCATCGATTTACGGTTGAGACAGCTACCTTTAATTCTTTAGCAAGCGCCTCTTGAGAGAGGAATAGTCTTTGCCTCGTAAATTTCACATTTTCTGCAAACGTCATATCGTTCTTATCTCCTTCGCAGTATTAGCGCACGATAACATCGTTATTATAGCACGAGTATGGCGTTTCAGCAATATGAAGGACGAAAAATTACGAGAAAAGTTACAACAGCAGAGGTCGGAAGATAAACGCTCAAGTAGTTGGCAAGCAATGCCTTCCTATATACAGAAGGCTTAGCCGGGAGATTTCCGCTGTCGCGGAAACCTCCCGGCTGCTTGTTGGGGCACCATCCCCAAACCCCTTTGAACAGAGATTTCATCTCTGGCTGCGCACCGTGCCGGCGCTTATTTTTCTTCATGTTGGCGCTCCCTTGCGCGATCCTCTTCCTGACGATTCAACCTCAGCATATATTCGGCGTTTGCCCTGTGGATGAGCATCGTGCGCATCTCCGTTTGTGCAGCGTTGTAGCCGGCATAGGCGGCTTTCTTTTCCGAGAGAAGCGCGGCATATTCGGTCTGTAAGGACTTGACTGTCGGCAACTTTTTCATCTCCAGCTCGTCAAAAGCTTTCTTCGCCGCTTTGTGCAGGATGATGTCGCTTTCATGGTCGGCGAGAAACCTTTTTGAGTAACCAGCTTTGCGGTACTCGGCATAAACGTCGCGGGTTTTGGAGTAGTTGATGATATGCGTTTTCAAAACGGCGATCTCCGCCATCCGCTTCTCTGCGGCTTTGATTCTATCAGAAATCGCGTAGAACCTCGCCTTAGAATCGTCAGCCGATGCAGCGAGAGCTTCATAGTCCGGGAAGTCATGATTCTCCAGATACAGCAGGGTATGCGCCATTTCCTTGAGCATGGACACCTTGATTTTGTTGTCGTAAGCTGCGCCCTTTCCTGAATTAAGACTTGCTTCAATCTGGGTTATCAGACGCGGCTTCGGTGCGGTGAGATACTTCTTTTTCTTTCTCGGAATGTGCGTCCTTGCGCCAACAATAACCGAGCGCAGCTCTTCTTCCGAATACCCTGTTCCAAGAGAACGGAGCCGGATATTCTGCTTTTGACCTTCATGAGCAAACGTGATATTTTTGCCGCGCTTGACCTGATAACCGGAGCCCTCAAGCAGTTTCAGGAACGTCTCAAAATCCTTTGGTTTTTTTGAAAGCGCCGCGTCAATCGCCGCGCGCAACAGGTCACGGCTGCAAAGCTTGGGTTCACCGCCGCGCCACTTGTTATAGCTCTTTCCATGCGGCTGCGGGTTTTCAATCACGGACAGCCGGTGCTCTGTACAGATAAGGTCGCTCAGCTTACGGACGGCTTCCGTACTGCCCCAGAAGTTGCGGAATTTCCGTGTGCAGTCGAGCGTTGTAGAGTTCCAAATGATGTGATTATGGATGTGAGATTTGTCGATATGGGTACAGACGATAAAGGCGTGATTGCCTTTGGTAAAGCGTTCGGCAAACTCATAGCCGAGCTGATTTGCTTCCTCCGGCATCACTTCTCCCGGTTTGAAGGATTGGCGAATCTGGTAGGCTATCACATCGTTTTCCTGGACGCGCCCGGTGAGAATTCTGTACTGCCGTTTTGACAACAGAAACTCCGCGTCGGCGGTCAGCGCGTCACACTCATATGAGGAAACGAACTTGCCGTCGTCGGTCTTGTCGGGATTTTTCACGTAATCCGTGCGGTCGGAAAGGCACTGTGCGAGCGTCTTGCCGGCGTTAATGTGCATGGGAATTATCCGAGTTGTGGCCATCGGCTCACCTCCAAAAAAAGAGACGAGCAGTCGTTCGCCGCTCGTCTTCTGAATATATTTTTTCCGATACTCAGCCGTATATTTTATCCTGAATCGTGTACCTTAACTGCTGCAAACAGCCGAGCAGCCAAGCGGTCAGCGTCGGCAGACCGAAAGGGCAGAGCAGGAACGCAATGACAAGACCGATACAGCCCTTGCCAACGGATTCCGTAATCATGTATACGATTCCAGCAACAGCGAACAGACCGCTCACAATACTGAGCGCCATACCGGACACGCGAATTGCGACAGAACAAAGCCATATAGAAACCGCGAGTGCGGCGATGATCGGTGCGAATAAAATCTTCAAAATAAATCTCATGACTGCTGCCTCCGTATAATTTCTAAGTATAGTCTACGTGAAAATATGTAACGCGGCAAGGATGTCGCGGAGGTGAGCGAAACAGCTCCGCCGATCTCCATCCTTGGCGCGTATAGTCCTTTACCGCAATGCGGCAAGCTTTGTCAATATCTCGCTTGCCATATCCCATATCTGGTTTTGCTTTTGGAGAATATCCTCCATGTCTGCATCATAGACGCGGCCTGTTTCGTTCAGCCGCTTGGCAATTTGGTTGAGGTTATTGCTGGAGCGGCGAAGCAGGGAGACCATCTCCCTCAGCTCCGGTAATTCCAGCTTTACGATCAGTCCTTCGATTGCCATCTTCCGCAAAAAGGCGCTCATATTGCCTGTGCCGAGCTGCGCCATTCGTTCCTCTATCTGGGCGCGTTCCTCTTCGTTTACCCAAAACAGAATCTGCTCGGTTCGCCTGCGTCCGTCTGTCAAAGCTCCCGCCCCTTGATCTTTTTATCAACAGTGGGGGCTTTCATGCTTTCGGTCGGTTTTTGCAGCTTTTCAAGAACAGAGGCTTTCTTCATCGGCTCGGAAACCTCTTTTATCGGATTCTTCCTGACATGCGTTACAAGTAAATCCACAAGGCAGGAGTGCGCCTGATCTACCACGAAGTAGCAGTTGCGGTCGGTGCCCCAGGCGTCCGGATTCTGCATTACCGGAATTGTCTGCGCCCACGCTTTATTCTCGCGGGAAATACGCCCATCCCAATCCTTTTCGCGCACGGTCGCCGCTAAAACATATACCACGCGGTCGGCTCCAAAAGCATCGACGACCTGTTGAAATACGGCTTTAGTGTCCAAGGTGTTTTCACTGTAGTGGGAATGAATCGCCTCTTCGATTGCCTCTTTGCAGGCAACATTGGCTTTGAAGGAAGCGCGATATTCTTCAAGCTCGTTATGCTCCCGCGCGTATGCCGCAGGATGGGTGTAGAGTTTTGTTTTTTCCTTCATTATCTGACCTCCAAATCATGAGTTTTTTTCTTTTGCTGCTGAGTCACGGAAACAGGATTCCTCAGCTTTTCGAGCACAGACGGACGCGACAACTGCCCCACATGGGGAGCGGATTTTGCGATCTCGGTATCCTGCGCCATACGCTCCATCGGTGTTCTGTCGTCAATATTGAGTTCCGCGTTGAGCTCTGCCAGACGAGCGGATTTTGTCTTCAGCTCTTCCTCCTGCGGGAACGGTTTACCCAGCTCGCCCCTGGCTGTTTCCACCTGTACATATAGATTTTCTAAACGGTCACGTACAGTTTGCAGGCGCTCTGTCATGCCGTTCAGAGCGTTGTCGATTCTTGTCAGATTGCCGCGGGGGTCTTTGCCGAGAGAGACGCGGTGGGTCATTTTTCCCTTCAGCGTGAGAACATACTCTCTGCCGAAGTCCTCAAGCGTCAGCGACATGGCAAAGCCGCGATAGCTTCCGACCGGAACAGGCTCGAGTCCCTTTACTTCCTTGAAAGCGTCCACAAGCGCAGCACCGGCGTTTTCTTTATCCGTGAGCCTGTCACCGCGTACCTCCATACCGGCGAAGCCCTCTTTGGGATGCTGGTGCGCTTTGAGCGTCTTCATGTCCGCTTCAAACCCTGTAATGAATCCCTTGCATTGTTCAATCTGTTCGGGGAAATAGCGGAGCAGATTATCCTCCAGCTTGTACTGCTGGCTCTGGTGACTGGCTTTCATGAGCTTCAGCCTTGCCACTTCCACGTCCAAATCCATCTTCTCCTTGATACGAACATCACCAGCGCACAGAGCCTTTATCTCTGCATAGGAGAGAGCGGTTTCGTCGATGTCGTCGCAAGAGCGCACAGGGCTTTTCGATGTCATAATCTGCGAAATGAACTTCTGCTTATTCTCTACAGTCTGCCACAAATAGGCGTCGAAGGTCGATTCCGTAACGTAACGGAAGATGTGTACCTCCGGGTTCATATTTCCCTGCCGGATGATGCGGCCGGAGCGCTGCTCAAGGTCTCCCGGACGCCACGGACAATCAAGGTCGTGAAGCGCCACAAGCCGATCCTGTACGTTCATACCGGCCCCCATCTTGAAGGTGCTTCCCATGAGAACACGCACTTGACCGGAGCGGACTTTTGCAAACAACTCCTTCTTCCGAACCTCTGTGTTTGCCTCATGGATAAAGGCGATCTGCTCACGCGGAATACCCATAGCGACGAGCTTCTCCCGGATGTCGTCGTAAACCGTGAACGTACTGCCGTTGTCGTCATTTTCGAGCATCGATTCCAGAGCATTTATCTCGGGGCTGTCGAGGTTGCCCGCCGCCGCTTTCGCCACCTTTCGGGAGGCCGCGCCCTTGGGGGTGGAGAGGTCGCAGAACACAAGTTGTGTCAATTTCTCCGGCTGCCCTTCATCCCAGATACGATAGATATTGCCGACACATTGATTGACCTTGCTCTGCGGATCGTCCGGCAAATCCGGGTTGATTACTCGCTGATCGAGGCCAAGCTTGCGCCCGTCAGACGTTATCTTGAGCATGTTGTCCACCGTAGCGTCAACGGTTCCCGCATGAACGGCGGCAGCGCGCTCAGACAGCTCCTGCACCATGCCTTTCTGGATTTCGGTGGGCTGCGTCACAACGCTGTGGTATACCGGCGTCGGCGTAGGAAGATGAAGCTGATCTGCGGTTTTGATGTCGGCGGCCTCTTTGAACAGGTTCATCAGCTCCGGCAAGTTGAAAAACTTGGCGAACCGCGTCCGTGCCCGATACCCGGTACCTTCCGGCGCGAGCTCGATGGCGGTCTGGGTTTCACCGAAGGTCGAAGCCCAACAATCGAAGTGGGCAAGCCCTTTTCGCTGTATTGTGTCATGCTGGAGATAGCGCATCATCGTGTAAAGCTCCGTCATACTGTTGCTCACGGGAGTGCCGGTGGCAAAAATTACGCCCTTACTTTCGGTGACTTCATCGATATACCGGCACTTGAGAAGCATGTCTGAGGACTTCTGCGCGTCCGTCGTTGACAGACCGGCAACGTTCCGCATTTTTGTGTAGAGGAACAGGTTTTTGAACGAATGCGCCTCGTCCACATAGAGCCGGTCAACGCCGAGCTGTTCAAAGGTAATAACATCATCTTTGCGGATGCCGTCCTGGAGCTTTTTCAGCTTGACCTCAAGGCTTTTCTTTGTGCGCTCAAGGCTTTTGATCGTGAACCTCTCTGCACAGCTGGATTTAAGCTCTTCAAGCCCTTCCGTAATTTCGTCGATCTGTTCCTGCAATAGCCTTTCCTGACGCTCCTGTGAAACCGGAATACGCTCAAACTGCGAATGCCCGATGATGACGGCATCGTAGTCTCCGGTAGCGATTCTCGCACAGAACTTTTTGCGGTTGTGCGTCTCAAAGTCCTTTCGTGTTGCGACGAGAATATTTGCGGAAGGATAGAGACGTAAAAACTCACTTGCCCACTGTTCCGTGAGGTGGTTCGGTACGACAAAGAGCGATTTTTGGCAGAGACCGAGACGCTTTGATTCCATCGCGGCAGCTACCATTTCAAAGGTTTTGCCCGCGCCAACCTCGTGTGCAAGCAGCGTATTGCCGCCGTAGAGAATGTGCGCCACGGCGTTCAGCTGATGCTCGCGCAGGCTGATTTCCGGGTTCATTCCGGTGAATGTGATATGCCGACCGTCGTATTCACGGGGTCGTGTGCTGTTGAAGATCTCGTTGTATCTCTGAACAAGCTCCTGCCGTCTGTCCGGGTCTCGCCAAATCCAGTCCTGGAACGCTTCACGGATTGCCTGCTGCTTCTGCTGGGCAAGGGTGGTTTCCTTGGCATTGAGGACGCGGCGCTCCTTGCCGTCAGGATCGGTTTTGGTGTCGTAGATACGCACATCGCGGAGGTTGAGCGTATCTTCAAGTATCTTATATGCGTTGGCTCTGTCCGTGCCGTAGGTCATATAGGCGTTCACATCGCTGTAGCTTGGCTGGCTCTTGCCGGTGATGTTCCATTCGGCGGTGAACTGCGAGTAATTAACCTCAATGCTGCGGCGCAGATAATACGGCGGCTCAAAAGTTTCTATCATGAACTGCTGGATATAGCCGCGGTCTATCCACGTCGCACCGAGACGAACCTCAATCTCGCTTGCGTCAAGGTCTTTGGGCTGTGCCGCTTCAAGGGCTTCCACATTTGCGGCAAACTTCTGGTCAGCAGGCAGCGCAAGACGCGCAAGTCTCAGCTTCTCGCGCACATTTCCGGAAAGGTATTCATCGGAGGTTTCATACTGCTCGTTCTGCGGATTCAGGAAGATAATCCCGGCAAGCTCCACTGCCAACGCCTCCTCGGTTTTACCAGTGAGATGGCTCATGTAGGGCATGTCCACCTTCGCTTTCTCAGAGATAGAAAGTGCAAGCGCCTCTGACGCGGTATCTACGGATTCGACCGCTTGATGCGGCTTTATCGTCCGCTTGGTGAACATATCCGCTTTGCGGGAAAGGTTGTTGTCCTCATCAAGCACTTCAAGGGAGCACAGAAGGTAATAGGAGCTGTCGTCCGCAAAAGCAAACGCATTTCCGCGGCTGTTCAGAAGCCCGTATTTCGCCGTAAAGCTGTCGTACATGTCATTTAGCTCTGTTTGGGTCTGACGGATTGCGGCATCGGATGTAAAGCCGTCCATCTGCTGACCGATAAGCTTTTGCACACAGTCGCGCAGCTCAACCATACCTTTGACGCGCTCGATAGCGGTGGCGTTCAGCTCCGGTTTGACCATGCGGCTATTCTCACGGTAGTAGACGCTTCCGTCCACGACGGCGTAGCTGTAATTCTTCACGTTTGGGTCTGCGGGGATAGAGGTGTCGATTTCGTCGCCTTCGCCAAGCTCCGGCAGCTCCGCTTCGGTATATTGACCTCCGATATGGGAGACCGCTTCATGAAGCTGCTCGGCAAGGTCTGCGCCCTCAAGGGGTACAACGGTGAAATCCTGTTTTCCGTATTGCGTGCTCTCCGAGGTTTGGCGTCCGAGTATCATTTCGGGGTGCTCGATAAAATAGCTGTTGATAGAAAAACCGTCTTCGTTCTGACCGAGGCGTACCCAATCCGGCTCAATGCTTATCGGACTGTCCCGCTTTTGCAGGAAGATGATGTCGCTGACTACATCCGTTCCGGCGTTGGCTCTGAAAGCATTGTTCGGCAAACGTATCGCGCCGAGAAAGTTCGCTCGCTGCGCGATATATTTCCGTACCTCCGGGGACTGCTTGTCCATGGTATAGCGAGAAGTGACAAACGCCACCACACCTCCGGGGCGAACCTGATCCAGCGCTTTGGCAAAGAAATAGTCATGAATGGAAAAACCGAGCTTATTGTAAGCCCGGTCATTGACCTGGTACTGACCAAAAGGGACGTTTCCGACCGCCAGATCGTAGAAATCCTTTCGGTCTGTGGTCTCGAAGCCGGCAACGGTGATGTCAGCCCTGGGATAGAGCTGCTTTGCGATTCTGCCCGTGATGCTGTCCAGCTCCACACCGTAAAGTCTGCTTTCCGACATGCTGTCAGGGAGAAGTCCGAAGAAATTCCCGACGCCCATCGACGGCTCCAAAATGTTGCCTGTCTGGAGGCCCATGTTGCCGACTGCCTCATAGATGGCGCGGATGACGGTAGGGCTGGTGAAGTGCGCGTTTAGAGTCGAGCTTCTTGCGGCGGTGTATTCCTCTGGTGAAAGCGCGGCTTTAAGCTCCGCGAACTCGCTTGACCACTCGGATTTTGTCTCGTCAAAAGCGTTAGCCAAACCGCCCCATCCGACATATTTCGACAAAATCTCCTGTTCTTCCGGCGTTGCCGTGCGCCCTTCCGATTCTATCCGCATCAGTGTGTTGATTGCATCCATATTCATACGGAACTTTGTTTTAGCGCCGCCGACACCGAGGTTGTCGTCAGTAATACGGAAGTTTTCGGGTTTGGGTTCCGGGTCGCCGGTGTGCAGCCGTTCAATGACAATATCGTATGGCAGGTTGTTTTGCTCAGCCGGATAGACCGCTACTGTTTCGGCGGTCATTCCCGGTTTTGTAGATACTTCCGGTATTTGCGTCTCCGGCTGCGGGTAACGCTCCATCAGCCTTGCGAAGCTCTCGCGGCTTTCCGAGCGCCAGATGGGATAAAAGAGTGTTGGGTCTCGGAGCTGGATGTGCATATCCGTGACTTCTTCGACGATAAAAGCCTTGCCGTCCTCAAGATAGACGGTATCACCCACGCTATAAGGGAACGCTGCCTTTACCGATTCGGCCTGTTCAAAGCGTTCCGGGTGCATGACACGCTCTGCGGCTTCGCTTCGCACCGGGTCATCGAACACAACGCCGTCAATCCACTCGGCAGCTTCATTCCAGCTTTGAAATGTGTACTGTCCGCCGCCGTCTTCAAGAAAAATGATATAGCCGCCGTAGCTGTTGATGTCGTCATAGCTGAGTCCGGCGGCTTCAAAAGCTTCGGTGATCTGCTCCATGCGGTCGGGGGAAAGTTCAGGCGTCACTTCACGAATCGTTCCATTGCGCAGATTGTGGTCAAAGGTTTCTCGGAGCATTTCCACAGGAGCCTGTTGCGGCATGTCGGGGAAGGAATAGAAGATCGCGTCTTCGGCAACCTCCGTGAGCACGAACTCAGAACTTCCATTGTCCGTGACATTCCTGAAATGATCGCCGACCGCATATTCCAACGGCGGGAGCTTGGTCTGTTCGACATACTGCCATTCAGCGGCTTCCTTGTCCGCCGTTTCCTGCCTGACCTGCTGCAAATAATCTTCGGCCTGCCACTCGCTCGTAAAACTCTCCGTCACGCCTACATCGTCTACATAGTAGTCGTTATGCAGATCGTCCCAGATGGCATAGCCGTCATCGGTCTCAATGACGGAAAAGCGCTCATAAGAAGGCTCGGCGTCTTCTGCGGCAGTCTTTTCGGCTGCTTCCATCATGGCGTCTGTCCGCTGCTGCGCTTCCGGACTGCTCAGACTTTCTCTGACAGCGGTAGTGTCAACGTCATTAAATCTATCAAGCTCCTGTTCGGTAAAGAATCTGTCCTCACGGACAAGCTGTGCAAGGTAACGTTGCACCTTTGGCCACGGCAGCTCCATAGCTTCAGGACTTCCGGCACGGACGATAAAGAAGCTTTTGCTCTCTTCGCTGCCGTATTCACGAGAGAGCCATGCGGCGGTATCTTTGTCCCGCGCATGGTCGGTCATATAGTCCTGGACACGGCGCTTGCTGGCAATATCTTCGTTCCATGCTTGGAGGGCAGCGTCAATATCGTCCTGGGAGAGTGGTCGCAAAAGCTCATGAAGACGTGGATAGGTATCGTCAAATACTTCTTTGTGGAGTTGACTGCTGAACTCCGGTACATCAGAAAACTGGCGTATGAGCTCCATGTCACCGGAATTGAGGACTGCGCGGCGAACAGCGGCGTTGCACTCAATCGCTGCGTTTTCACGGTCGGAATGCCCACAAGCGTTGCGATAGGGCATATCCTCCGAAACGGCGGCAATCACTACGGGCTTATACTTCGTTAAACGATCGCTGACTGTGGGCGGCTCTGGTTCGTGTTCTATTGTTGGCAGATTGAATACCCGGCGCTCGCCGTTCTGCTGCTCAATACCGGAAATGGTTATGGAGTGTCCGGCATCTTGCAGTTTTTCCACATACTGCTCCAAGCGGTTTGAGGGGATACCGTACATAGGGACGCGCCCGACATCGGAGATGCTGCGGGAAGTCAGATTGAGGCTCAGCGCTTCGGCGACTGTCTCCGCATCCGCTCCGTACATTTCAAAGAAATCGCCAACCTGATACAGCACAACATCATCGGCATGTGCGTCTTTGACAGAAACATAGTCGGAATAGGAAGCGACATACGCGGTTTCCTGCGCCTGTACTGCCTTTTCACGCTGAATTTCATCGTATCGAGCCTGTTCCTCCGGCGTGAAATAGCGGGTCTGCCGAACAAGGTCGGAGATACGCTTTGCGACATTGCTCCATGAGAGCTGTATTTCCGTACATCCAGCTTTTTTCAGACTGATACCCTTGCTGCTGTGTTCTTCACCGCTGCCGGAAGAATGTGATACCGCATGAGAGCGTCCGCCGATACCGTACTCGTTTTTGAGAAACGCGGCCTGCTCCTGTGTGGTGTGATTTTCCTTAAAATACTCATAGAGCCTGCCTTTGCCGCCCTCAACAGAGCTTCCGTGCGCGATTGCCTCGTTGATCTCGTCTTCCGTGATAAATGCGGCAGCTTTGGGGAGAGCAGCCATATCGGTGGAATACTCCCGCCACGGAAGGGACAGCTCTCGCAGACCGGTCATTATCTCATCCGTATGATTATTGCGAAAACGAAGCAAGGTTTTGTCGTTACGGTAAGCGTTCCAGAAATGCTCATATTCCTGCACGAGTACTGCGCCGGTACTCGGTATTTTGAGCGCATTGGCAATTCTGGCGGTCTCATCGGGAAAACCGCCGCCGCGATACTCTTCCAAAGCGGGCAGATAGCCCTGCTCGCTTGCAGGATCATTGAAGTCGTGGCGCAGATACCAAATAGCCTGTGCGAGCTGGGTGCGGGTATAACTTTCGGTTTCGTCAAGTTCTACATTGGTGGCAAACTGTCCCTGCTCCATAAGCTCACCGATACGCTCCGCGGCGTCTCTCCACGGAATGATCTGCGCCGACCGAACATATCTCGCGCCGTTTCCACGGGCAAGATGAATGCCGTCCTCCGCATACCACGCGGACATATTCCCGTGCTCGGTCTTGAGTCCGTAGCCGCCGTGAAACTCGGCTCTGAGGAACTCCGCAATCGCGTCAAGCGGCTTTTCCTTCATATACTCCGCGGCAATTCTCATACGGCTGTTGTCCGTATTGCTGCCGAGACGGAGCATATTGTCTATATCCGTCTGCTCAAATGAAAAAGCGAAGGGTGTATCTGCTACACTCTCCGCTTCATCAATCCGGGCTATTTGTTCCTCTTCCGAGGGGAACAGGCTTAGTTGAACACTAACTCCTTGAGTATGATTTCCTCTGCCTGTGCCTTCAGGCTGTTCATCAGCCCCGTCCATTTCATTGGGTCTTCCGATTTCAGGCTCTCCGTCACGCCCGCTGATTTCATCAGCTCCGGTATCATCTGCTCCAAGCGCCGGTTCGCCGTCTCGTCGATCTCCCTCAGATGCGGGTACAGTTTCTCCGAGAGTATCAAGTGATTCCACAATATCGGGCGGTGCTCCTTCAGATACGATTTCCGCATCCTCCCGTACTTGCCCAGGCTCGTCTCCGGCTGCTCTATCAATGTCAGGTCGGGAATCAGATAATCCCCGTTCTTCGTGTAGGTCAATTCGCTCATTTGTGTCGCTCCTCTCCGCGATATGCTCGCGCTCATAATTTTTTATCGTTACTTCAATCTGCCGCAGTACCTGTTGATTGATCTCACTGACCGCCGTGCCGAGGGCGGCGACGGTCTCAGGGGTATTGAAATCAAAAATGCTCAAGAAATCTTCGTGCTCAAAGCGGTCGTCAGGCTCCAATCCGCAGCGGGACATAAGAGCGTAAGTGATGCTGACGGTCGCCGCGTTTCGGAACTGAACTCCGATGTTGAAATCATCATACTCTTCAAGGAACGAATCGGCAACGATGTCGAGCATATCACGGCTGTGCTCGTTCCAATATTCATCCGCGAGCTGTGCGGCGACATGCTCAAGCTGTTCGTCAACACCGAGGCTTCTCGGAACATCATAGTTGCGCTCCAACATAGCGGATACAGCGTCGGTGTGTTCGGGTCGAAGCTCCCACAGCTTGACCGAGCGTGAATTTTCGCGTGTGCCGGTGTCGGCAACATCAAAAACATATTTCAGCTTGGGTCTGTCGCCGGTTGTGTCGATGAGCGCGATACCCTTTGAACCCCTGCGGACATAGCGTCCCCATTTGTCGTTCCAGAAATCGTATTCGGCGCAGGCTGTGGCATTCGGTCTCTGAGCATGAATCATGACCTGCTCGTTGTACGGGTACTTGTAAAGCCGTGCGGCGGTCTGCAAAAACGCCATCCAACGCTCATGACTGCCGGTGATCTGCAATGCCGCGCTGTCCGCCATCTGCCTGTATGCCTGTAAATTACTTGGCATGGGCTGTCCTCCTTCAGAAATAGAATAAGCCGCCTGGCATATAAAACCAGACGGCTATGTAATGGGTATTCAGTTTATGTACTCCCTAGATTCTACGTCAGCACTTTAAAAAGCACCCTCAAAGCCTTTATAAATATGCGTTCCTTCGAAATTCTGCTTTCACCCATTGGGTGAAAGAAAAATGCTCGAAAATGTGTTGAATTATAAGCTTTTATGACTCAATATATGCTAAAATAGTAGTAAGAAAAGTAGTAAAAAGGGGTTCCAATTATGATTAATAAAATTGATTTCACAGCTAAGAATCTAACATCAAATGCAGGTCTTTTTCTTCTCCTTGAGAACGCAAAAAGTAATGAGATCTTTGATCTAGTTGAAAATGACCTCGTATTTGATAATGACTCCACAAATAAAATCAAGATGAATCATATAAAGACGATGATCTGTGGTCACTTTATTGGTATAGACAAGCTAGAACGTCTAAAGCTCCTTCAAAATGATCCACTCGTTAATGAATTTGATATTTCCGTAAAAGAACCTGAAACAGTGTCACGGTTTTTAGGAAACTTCACCTTTAAGACAACACAAATGTTTAGAGACATTAATTTTAAAGTCTTTAAAAAACTGCTCACTAAAAGTAAATTGACATCCATTACGATTGATATTGATAGTAGTGTAATCAACGTAGAAGGTCATCAAGAAGGTGCATCAAAAGGATATAATCCCAAGAAACTAGGAAACCGATGCTACAATATCCAGTTTGCATTTTGCGACGAATTAAAAGCCTACGTCACCGGATTTGTAAGAAGTGGCAATACTTACACAGCTAACGGTGCATCTGAAATGATCAAAGAAATAGTAGCCAACATCAAAACAGATGATTTAGAGATTTTATTTCGAATGGATAGTGGCTACTTTGATGAAAAAATTATTGAAACGATAGAATCTCTTGGTTGCAAATATTTAATTAAAGCCAAAAGTTATCCTACACTTGCATCACAAGCAACGAATTCATCGATTGTATTCGTTAAGGGAGAAGAAGGCAGAGAAACTACAGAACTGTTTACAAAATTAGATAACTGGGAGAAAGACAGAAGGTTTGTTGTGTCTCGCGTACTGAAACCAGAAAAAGAAAGAGCACAAATATCACTTTTAGAAGGCTCTGAGTACGAATACTTTTTCTTTGTGACAAACACTACATTGCTTTCTGAAAAAGTAGTTATATCCTATGAAAAACGTGGCAATGCTGAGAACTATATTAAAGAAGCCAAATACGACATGGCGGTGGGTCATCTTTTACTTAAATCATTTTGGGCAAATGAAGCTGTGTTTCAAATGATGATGCTTTCATATAACCTATTTTTGTTGTTCAAGTTTGATTCCTTGGAGCCTTCAGAATACAGACAGCAAATAAAGACCTTTCGTTTGAAGTATGTATTTCTTGCAGCCAAAATAATCAAAACCGCTCGCTCTGTGATCATGAAGTTGTCAGAAAACTATCCGTACAAGGGAGTGTATGAAAAATGTCTGGTATAATAAGAATATCATCAATAAAATTGAGTGTTGCTCTGTGGATAACTTACAGGGTTTAATAAGTAGCTTTTTCCCGAAGTTGCAATCAACAATCTATCGAAAATGATTGAAAGGCGGTGGTAAATAATGTTATAATGTGTGAGAAGCAGTCTAAATTCTTCGTGAAATAGTGATTTTTGACGTTAATAAAAAACACACGTGGAATTTAGGGTTCAATAATTCGGCGTTTTGGTTCATGCAAGCTCACCTCGCCAATAGCTTGTCCGCCGTGTTGAGGAAATATTAGACGGGATATGGGAAGGATCCGTCCATAGATCATAGGGCGCTTGATGAAGAAAACCATTGTGCTGTAAAATAAGGGAGAAAATAAAAAGCGGATCAAAATGCAGCGCACGGTGATATATACGGAAAGAGGATGGCCATCATGAGGATATTTGCCCTCTATTTTTCGGGTACGGGGAATACAAAATACGCTGTAAAACAGTTCCTTTCACACTTTGAAGGCAGCGAGATGCACAGCATCGAGGAGAGGATGGATTTTGCGGTGAGATCCGACGGATTCGATACCATTCTTGTGGCCCATCCGATCTACGGCAGCGATATGCCTTTGCCGATGCGGGACTTTTTGAGGGAACACAAGGCCATGTTTTCGGGTAAGGACCTGATCACGTTGGCAACGCAGTATCTGTTTTCCGGCGACGGCGGTGCGCTGGCCTACCGGATGGTGCGCCGGGAAGCACGTAGGCACATGGCCTCCCTCCATATCAACATGCCGAGCAACGTCAATTTTCCCCCGCTGATTCGCATCCAAAACGGGCAAGCGATGAAGGGGAAGCTGGCTAAGGCCAACAGGAAGGTGGATGAATGTGCCGGCAGGATCCAAAACGGCGGTAGAATCAGAAACGGAAAGGGGCCGCTGTGCTTTCTGCTGGGATATTTTATGCAGCGGCTGTGGTACCGGCTGTTTGTGTTTGGAAGGTATCAACACGGGATCAGGATCGATCAAAACAGATGCATTGGGTGCGGTTTGTGCGCAGGGCTCTGTCCTGTAGAAAATCTGGAAATGACTAAAAAAGCCCCCGTGCCGCAGGACCGGTGCGTGTTGTGCTACCGGTGCGTCAACCGGTGCCCTAAAAAGGCCATTACATTGTTTTCCAAAGCGGACTCTGTGGTGCAGTATGAAGGGATTGAATGCCATCCGACGGAATCGGTTTAACGTGAACGCTGAATGGGATGCGGAAACAAAAGGGCGGGGAAAGGTATTCCCGCCCTTTTGTTGATGGGATCTTGAATCGGATCACCGATCCAATTGGGTGTAGATCAAAATCGCATCGCGCAGAAATTGTGCCGTGCCCGGCCCTTGCTTATCGTAGTAGGCGGTGAAGCGTTCGTCGTCGACATACATCCGGGCGAGGCCTGCGTGCGCTTCCTTGCTGTATTTTGGCCAGTAGAAGCTGAGCCATTGCCGGTGCAGATCCGCCGCTTCTTGGGCCAGCGCGCCGCCGGGATCGCCCTGCGCCTTGGCTTCGGTCAGCTTTTCCATGAGGGCCTGGGAGAGCGCGATGGCTTTCTCATGTTGCTTGCGTGTCATATTCTTTATCATTTCGTTGGACTGGTCAATGACATCGTCACCGTATGCTGCGCGCGCTTCCTTCCCATATTTGCGCTCGTTACTCAACTTGCAAAACGTGGATTTAATGAGTGAAGGCTATACTCATGATAGGTTAGTGAAATTATACTTTTCCGAATTCCCGAAGAACCGGCTCATATATCGACCAGACCTCACCGTCTTGGTAAAATTGGTAAAATTCTCGAATGGTCTTTTTGTTATAGCTGTTGCGGCTTTTAGTATCAGCACCGGACTGGATCAAAAGGCGAAATATCCGCTGAAAGTCCTCAACCATTTCCGGCGTCTTTTTCAGACCCGGATAAAGCTTGCCGGTCAGGAGATCCTTTTGGGGGCAGAGAAAGGACGCCTGCTGTATAGCTTCCGAAAGCGCATTGTCATTGTAATTGTTCACCGCGTTTACATCCGCTCCCATGTCGATCATTCTTTTCAGTAAAGCGTAAGCGCGGTCGGCATCCTCTTTTGTGTGCTTCCATTCAAACTCGATATTGTTCGGGTCGTCTGCGTCAACGCACGCGTATCTTCTGGAATTCCAGATCGCTACACTGACCGCATCGTGCAATACCGGGTGTGCCTGCGGGATATGCAGCTCCGGCGGCTCCATATAATTAACGGCGGCACCGCTGTCAAGCAAAAAATCTGCAATATCACGATGCCAATTGGTCGTAAGGCTGACCTGCAGCGGTGACATTCCCTTTGTATCCACAGGCTTTTTCGGCGCGACCGAATTTACAAGCGACGGGTCTTTTGCAAGCATCGCCCGCACCGCTTCAAGGTCGTCCTCTTTGATTGCCGTAAAAATATCCTTCTCTTTTGTTTTGGCCATGTTGATGCCCTTTCATGATTCGGTTTGTTGTTCTGATGGATTATATAAACAATCTCCAAGTCAACCCTAAAAATATATGGCAGAAGCCCTATTGACTTCTGCCATATATTCTACCTCATCTTTGTGTCTTTTTCTACAGCTTACTCGTCGAAGTCAGGGAACAGCTCCAGCTTAGCGAAATCCTCGTCGCTGATCGCCTCCAGCTTTTCCAGAACGCTGTCCGTCAGGTCGCGCAGTTCGGTTTCTTCAGGCTCAAGATACTCACGCATAGCGGTGAGCGCGTCCGTTAAGCCGTCCTTTGTGCCAGTATTGTAAATGCACATGAGGTTGATCTCGTCATTGGTGAAAGTATTCATGCTTATATCTCTCTTTCCGCATTCTTTGGAATGCTGCGCTCATTGATAGGCGCTGCTTTTATCGAATTCGTCGGCATTATAGGGCTTTTCAGCTTTGCGAGCACGGAGGGCTTTTTCGAAGACTGCTCCGGCTGCTTTTTCGGCTCGCTCTCCGCTTGTTCACGCCGTACAGCCTCCGCATAGGCAAACAGCGAGATAGGCTGACCGGATTTTGCCTGTTCCTCAAGCTCCGCTGTGGTCTGCTGCTTCTGGCCGTTATTCAGTATGCCGTCAATCATACCGTAGTCGTCTTCCATCGCCATTTCGGTGTTCTTCAAGTAGTTTTCCGGTTTCAGGAATGCCGGCAGCTCCTTGAAGCCCCATGAATCAACGTAGTGACAGGATACCACCCCGGCCTGCCTGAGAGCAACAATGTCGCTGACGCTCATGCTGTGTCCGGTGAAGTCGGCGGGATGGTCAATGTTGAAGGTCTGATACAGAGCGTTCAGCTTGTCCTGTGTATCACCGTCAGGCGGCAGTTCTCCGGTGTATACCGCTTCATAGCGGTCGTGCTCAATCGGAATGCCGCTCTTTTCAAGATACTCCGTACCCATAAAGCGCTGCGCTGTGTTCTCCGGGATGTCCGAAAGCTGGTATATCACATAAGCATCGCCGGCGGCACTCAGAAACGCGCTCTCCAAATCCGGCTTGCTCTGCTCCGCAGGGAATTGTTCTCGCACAGTCTCCCAATCCTCACGGGTAATGCCGAACATGCCAGTATGGTTTTGGATTTCCTCGGGCTCAAATGCCATCGCTTCGGTGTTGTCCTCATAGAGCATATAGACCGTAACATCGCGCTCCGCAAGCTCGGCAGCTCTGTCTTTGGAGAGAGGAAGCATGTCCTGATCGGTATAGCCATAGGCGTTCATGGATTCTACTGAGACAGACTGGTCGGGCATATACCCGTTATCCGGCGCGGCTTCGGGCAGAGACTCTTCAACACCAATTTCGGGAGCCGGCTTTTCCGCGCTCTCCGGGGCGACAGCGCTGTCAGGCAGGGCCTTTGCCTCTTCGGGAGTTTTTTGAGCAGTGTTCAGCTCGTTTGTGACGGATATGAGCTTATCATAGGAGCCGAACCCGATTATTTCTCCGGGAACGAGTCCATCGGCTGTACGCTGATAAGCCTGGATAAAGGCGGCGTCCGACATATCGGCAGAGCGTGGGTTGGCATGTAGCTTATATTCGTATCTCGGTTCGGGCGTTTCCATGCCGACAATCTCAGGCTCTGGTTTTTCTGTCTGTTCCGGTTTTATCTCTGCGTCCAGACCGCGTTCCTTCATGATATCCGCATAGTGGCGGTCAATATCGGTGATGAGCCCGCTCGCGGTTTGATTTATCGTTTCCAGAGACGCCCTCAGCTCTGGAAGCTCCTTTCCCTGAGACCAGCTTGCAATATATCCAAAGCTGTTCTCGCCTGTAGCTATCCCGTAATAAGCGCATACTGCATAAGAAACGCTTTCGGCTTCGACCTCTTCGGTATTGCGGGATTTCTGAACGAACTCCGCAACGGAGGTGTCTTCTTCAACCTCTATCCGCCACTCAAACTCATTTTCATCGACAAATAGCCAGTCTCGGGATGCTGCCTCCGCCTCGGCTTCCGCTTGGGTCGCAAAGCCGCCTGCAAGGTCGAGCTTTGTGCCACCCTCACTGATCATAACGAGCTTCCACTGCTCGGTTGCTTCGGGCAATTCCTTGTTATGAAGCTTGGAATGGGCAATCTCATGGACGGCAGCGGAAACCGTCTGCACCTCGCTCA
>ERZ795053.1242-NODE-1242-length-32606-cov-9.435563_pt1 | contig 32606 bp, 23 predicted proteins | sample MGYA00375137_ERZ795053 | MGnify/ENA primary metagenome ERZ795053 (study PRJEB30182, sample SAMN05720284) | activated sludge metagenome | isolation source: Anaerobic digester | place: Hong Kong | collected 2014-12-17 ...
CTGGTGCTCAAATTTTGCCAGCAGCGAGGGGGTTTTCACACAGCCTCGACCCAAAGCGGTCGTCTGGACTCAATCAAGCCTAGGTGGTTCCGGGCCCTTCAAGTATTCCTGAACGAGCCGATCCGCCTGTGCCAGTGTGTCGGTTATTGAAGAAGGTGGCGTCTCGCTGAGCCACCACTCACCTTCCATTGAAGGCTCTACCCCGCGGCGGAAATACTTCACTCGTAGGATGCCGGCATCCTGTTCTTGATAGACGCGAACAAGTCTCTGATGATCTTGCGACACCACTGATCTTATGCACGTTGAGCTGCAAGTCTCATTCTCGTAAAGCTGTGCATTGTGAATATCGAGGTCAGTCATTGCCGGGCAGGTGTCGAAAGTGAATCGCTGCGAAGGCATCGGCCTTGCACGCGTTTTTAGACATTGGATTTCTGTCGCTCATACTGAACATGGAAGGCTTTGACCCTGTCTGTGATGCTTGGCAATTCCATGGCCAGGTCGGCTCCCCACTTGCCCAACAACGTTGACTCTCCAAGGTACTCAGGCAGGCCGCAACGTTCCGAAAGATCTCTCACCTTCGCTCTGACGATATCCGCTTCCCAAGCCAAGATTTCATGCTGATCAGACTTTTCGTGATACCTGCTTGCCAGATCGTCCAGCTCTGCAGCTAACAGCTTCCCATTCTCTGAGATCTCAGAATTGGTCATTTGCACGTTACCGAAACACCAAAATTCAGAGAGACATGCTCATACAGGATTTGTTGAAAGGATAGATTAGTCGTCAAGAGAGCGCGATCCGCCTCGATCTCCATCTGTCCGAGCATTGGCGGCCTCCGGCTGACCGTTTTTGGCCGGAAGTAGTCAGTTGGAGGATGGGGCTGTTATGTGCGCGGACTGTGTCTGAACGGTTTTCGCCGCTAGGTTGGCGGCGAAAACCCATGGAAACGACAATTTTTGCGCGAATCAGCGCGACAAACTACGTGCGAATGCATACCATCACGTGGTCCGGTCCTCGTGGATCTGGCCCACCTCAGCGTGTGCCAAAGCGCGAGCCGCGCAGGACGCGCGGCAGCATGGCGCGCAGGGCATCGCCGTCGAGCTGCAGTCTTGGCGCGGCCTCGATCAGCGCTTCGAGATCCACCGGTATTCGTCGCAACCTGCCTGCAGTGGTGATTCCAGCGACATCACGACTGCGCAAGGTTTCGGTCCAGCGCGAGGTCAGTGCGTCCAGCTCTTCCTCGAACCAGTCGGTGGCACGCTCGAAAAGGCTCTGCAGCTCGGGATCAGTACAGCCAAGGAATCCTTCCCAGGCGGCATCCGGCGGCGCCAGGAATCGCTGCCGGGCCTCGCAATAGCTGGCGGCCAGAAAATACAGTTTCGACCATTCGACAAATCGGTCGAAATCCCCATACAGCGCGCGTGCGCCCGCATTGAGGCCCTCGATGTGCAGCGCCTCCGTCTCGAGCAGGTGCGCGTAGCGCTGCAGCCCGGCATTCGTCTCGGTCTGCGTTGCATCGTGTGTCGAAGTCGCGCCGAGAACATCGGCAAGCCGCTCCACCCCCAGCAGGCTCCAGGCCATGCCGGTGGAGTACATCGGATCCTGGAACGCATAGGCATGCGGCAGCAGCGCCCAGCCGGAGCCGGCCGCGCTGGCGCGACGGCGGCGAAGGCCGGCGACTATTCGTGGCGCCAGACCTTCAACAGGGACCGCATCGCGGAAGCAGTCCGCGAGGCTGGGCAATGAGTCGAGTGTCGATTGCCATGCTTCCGCGGCGGACATGCCGTCAGGCACAGCATCCTCCAGAACCGCTCCAGCAGAGACTCGGCCGTCATCGAACGGAAGCACGTAAACCCATCCGCCCGCGAACACATGGTGGTTAGCGGCGAGGTGTTCAGGGTATGGATCCGTGATGGCCGTTCCGGCGGGACCACTGGCGAATGGTCTGACGTTGCGGAAATGCCCATAGAGCAGTGTGCCATGCGTTTTCGATGTCGCGATCGCGGGAACGCCCAATGCAGTGGCTACGGCGCTGCCACCGCCACTGGCGTCGACCACGAAGCGGCTGGAGATCTGGGCAACACCCGATTCGCGATCAAGCACCAGGTCGAACCTTCCGTCGTCCTGGGTCAATTCAATCAATCGGTGCTTTTCGAGCAGTTGAACGCCGGCCTCGATCGCGCGCTGCACGAGACGCGCATCGACATCCGAGCGGAGCCAGTGGCTATCGGCGATCGCATCGTTCGGACTCGCTGCCACCAGCAGTCGCCGGGAATCCTGCGAGCCGCAGCGATAGGGCTGACCTTGGTCATGGCCATAGAAGCTGAAGCCGCGCTTGAGGCCACGCATCAGCTCCGGCTGGCTGTCCATCCATCGCCCATAGGCCGCGAACTGCGCGAGATCAGGGACACCGAAACGGTGCGCCATGCGTTCCAGCGCGATGGCAGCCAGAGGCGTAGAGGATTCCCCCAGCGCGAAGCGGGGATGCCGGCCCGCCTCGACCAGTACCACGGAGAGTCCTTTCTGGGCCAGCAGCCGCGCCAGCAGCGATCCGGCAAATCCGCTTCCGACGATGGCGACGTCGTAGTCAGGCGTCATCATTGCCGCACCTTGCGCAGGCAATCTCGGGCTCGATGAATCCGGACAGGTTGATGCGTTCGATGCGCTTGAGACGCCGGGCGGCACAGTGAGCGCAGGCAGAAAGGTGCTCAAGATCCCAGGGATCGAGCTGGACCACGGTTTCCGGACAGGCCTGCTGCGCGCTGGCCAATGCGGCTTCCGCCTCGATCAGGCTGGGCGCATGAAAGCCGCTTCCCGGCAGCGGCCTGAGTGGAATCAGCGAAACCAGCCGGGCACCACGATCAGCGGCATGCCGGACCGACTTCACTGTCCAGGCATGCGACTCGTCGGGTTCGACGAAGGGAGTCCCGATCAGGACAAAGGCGCGATGACTGAAGCCACAGCGGAGGATGTGCTCCGCCGCGCGATCGTAGTCGTCCAGCGTCATCGCCTTGTTCAGTTTCGGCAACGCGACCGGATGGACGGATTCCAGACCCATCGCCACTTCGAGGCCCCCATCGAGCAGGTCGCCGAATCGTTCCATCCGTGCGCCAATCAGGCGTGGATGGCACTCGACGACGGCCCGACCGAATTCTTTCACCGCCTCGGCGATGGCTGCATCGTCCGCTTCCGGTACCGCGCGCTTCTCGAAGAAATTCGAGGCGTTATAGAGCTTGACGGTCCCACAAGGCGAGTCGGCGGCGGCGATCCCTGCGCGGATCTGCGCCGGCAGCGATCCAGGTGGCGTCGGCCCATCCAGCGTCGTCGTTCCCAGATCGCAGAACACGCAGCGAAACGGACAATGCGCACCTTTTAGAAACAGGGTGAGTGCGGCATTGAGCCCGCCGTCGACCTCGCGCTCGGAATCGATGGTCCAGCGCGGTGTTACCGTCGTGCTCAAGCGGCAAATCGACGCAACAGCTGTCCGCGGTAGTCGATCTCGTCATACGCGAAACGCTTTGCGAATACCGACTCATCCGTAGCGCCATGCTGGAATCGGCGCTTCTCGAAAACCGGGAAATCGATATCCAGCAACTGCTTGAAGCCGCGTGCGATGAGCTCGCCCTTCAGGGCATATAGCCGCTCGGTCGAACCTTGCGTCAGTTCAGCGAAAGGAATCGCCTCGGCGACCGTCATCACTGCCGGTGCCAGGAAGGGACTGTAGCCTGAGAACCCATGGCGTTGCAGTGGCGCATAGGCGCGGACACAGGCCCGGCTGTAGCCGCCAGTGTAGGTCAGCGAATGCTTGATCGCGTCGACGCCCCAGCCTTCCTGATACAGCAGCGAGTTGTTGACCACGCTGCGGATGGTCAGTTCGCCGTCGACCTCCAGCGGGTAGTCCTTGAGGTTCTCGTCACCGCCATCGCCATCGACCAGCTGGCGCCAGTCGGGGTAGCGCGAGCGGATTCCCTCCAACAGGGCCAGCATGACGGTGGCGCATTCCACGTCCAGCGGCTTGTAGTCCTCGATGACGTCCACGGCACGCATGGGGTCGAGCGCGTCCGGGTCGGCTTCGATCGGCTCCAGAAGCATCTGCAGACCCACCTGTCGCAGGAATGCGTCGGCCTGTTGGAAATCCTCGCCGTCGCCAACCCGTAGACAGAACGCCTTCAGTCGAGCCGGACTCTGCCCGCTGCGCAGCAAGGCGTGGTGAAGCGCGAGCAGCACCGCGCCGCTGTCGATGCCGCCGGAAAACAGGACGCCCAGCGGTTCCCGGGAATCGGTTCCTGCCAGCCATTGCTGGACCTCGTCGAGCAGGGCCCCGACATAGTGGCGTGCGAGCAAATCCAGGTCCGCAGGCAACACCCCGCGCGGCGGATCGAAGAACCGCAGGTACTGAGGATTGGGATCAGGGCATCCCACCAGCGCGATCTCGGTCAGATGAAAAGCTGGGACCATACGCGTATAGCTGGGGTGAAACTGGGCGGCCATGCCCCGTGCCAGCATCCAGTCGCGGATCTGGTCGATGCGCTCGGCCACGATCAGCAACGGGCCATCGATCACCTTGGCAAGAAAATAGCGCAAGGGCCGATCGAGGCTGCGCGCCAGAACCACCCGCTGGCCATCGCGAGCCACCAGCGCAAAAGACCCGGCGGCCAGAGAGCCAAATTGTTCCGGGCTGGAGCGCAGCATCTGCTCGCGCAGCGCCTCGACGGTCATCCCACGCACCTGCTGGGAGCCTTCGGGCACGAGATTGATGACTTCAGCAATTGGCTTGTTCAACGTAAACCTCTCTACAAGAATTCTGGACAGACCTGCGGATGGCAACCTGCGGTCACAGCAAAGCAACAGGCTTCCGGGTCTCATTTTCGCAGGCAACTTCCCGAAAGAAAGCCACCCGGCCGCTGTCGCGTGCCGCCAAGCTCCGCCTGTTGTTCCGGTGAAGGTGCAGTGTACGATGCAAAATCAGCGGACTTGATGTCTTCAATGTTTGGATAGGGTGACGTTCATCGAAGCGCCAGCAGCCCCGAGCCGGGCTCCGTGGCGTGCATGGGGGCAGGTCGCCCGCCTGCACCATTGGGTCAAGAACTTGCTGGTGCTCGCACCGCTTGCCGCCGCACATCGGCTGAACGACGGCGTGTTGCTGGCGCATGCCAGCTGGGCCTTTTTCGCCTTCTGCCTCTGTGCGTCCGGAATCTACGCGCTCAACGACCGGATCGACCGGTTGCATGATCGCGAGCACCCGGACAAGCGCAGCCGGCCTGTCAGCGATGGTCGCATCTCACCCGCGATGGCGTCGCGCATGGCCCTAGTGCTGCTGGTACTGGGCGGCACCCTCTCGTGGCTGACCTTGAGCTGGCAGGTTTGCGCCGTGCTTGGGGCCTACGTAGTTCTCGGCGTGGTCTATTCGATCTGGCTCAAGCGAATTCCCGTCGTCGATCTGTTTGCCTTGGTGGCCTTCTATCTGTTGCGTCTGCTGGCGGGCAGCGTTGCCGTCGGAATCGCCCTGTCCGGGTGGCTGATGGCGTTCGCGCTGTTGCTGTTTGGCGGGTTGGCGCTGCTGAAGCGTTACTCGGAACTGGTGCTGATGGCGCGCGGTGGTGAAGCGCGACTGAGTTCGCGCGGGTATAGCACCCGCAATCTGGAAGCCATCTGGTACTGCGGGCTGCTGTTGTCGATGGCCGCATCGCTGATCCTGTCGGTCTACGCGCACAGTGCGACTGCGCAGGATCTATATCGCAACCCGCTGGCTTTCCACGCCCTGGCTCTCCTGTCGCTTGCCTGGCACCTGCGCGCCTGGTCCCTCGCCCGCAATGGCCGCATGCACCACGACCCGGTGAGTTTCGCGCTGGGGGATCGGCTGACTTGGGCGGGACTGGTCCTAGCCGCCCTGGTGCTGGCCTGGGCGTTGCTGTCATGAGCGTCGAGGTACGCTGCTGGGCTGGCCTGCCCACAGCGCACCACGAACGGATCGACTGGAGTGGATCGCCGGCAAGCCTTCCGGAGACTGCGGGTTCGTTGCTGCCCCGCGGCGCCGGACGCAGCTATGGCGATGTCTGCCTGAACCCTGGCGGCAGCCTGATCGATACTCGCTGGACAGATCGCTACGTCGCTTTCGATCCGGAAACGGGCGTGTTGCGCTGTGAATCCGGACTCCGTCTCGGCACGCTGCTGGCCCACCTGCGGCCACTCGGCTGGACACTGCCGGTCGTCCCCGGCACCCGATGGGTGACCGTAGGGGGCGCACTGGCCAACGACGTCCACGGCAAGAACCATCGCCACGCCGGCAGCTTCGGCCACCACGTCCGGGCAATCCACCTGCTGCGGAGCGACGGCTCCCTGGATCGACTCGCGCCAGGAGAGGATCGCTTCACGGCCACCATCGGCGGTCTCGGTCTGACCGGACTGGTTACAGAGGTCGCGCTGCAGCTGCGCCGAAGGTCCGGTATGTGGCTGCAAGAACATGCCTCCCATGCACGCGGACTGGATCGTGTGCTGAGCGAGTTGGACACCGCGAGCGCGCAGCACGAGTATGCCGCGGTGTGGCTTGATATGACCCAGCCGGATCCCGAACGTCTGTTTGGACTGCTGCTCGCGGCTGATCCGATTGAAGGCGGGGGCGATGCTTCCGGATTCGCCCGACCAGCACGAATTGGCGTCGGACGACTGCCACGGCTACCCCTCGTAGGTCGTCTCAGCACCCGCGTTTTCAACGCCGTGTATCGACGTCTCGCGGCTCGTCATCCAGGCTCCCGCCGGGTAGACGAGCGGTCCTGCCTGTTTACCCTGGATAGCATCGGTGATTGGAATCGGCTGTATGGATCGAGCGGACTGCGACAATACCAGTGCGTCCTGCCGCTGGGCACGGCCCCGGGAGGCATGGAAGCGCTGTGTCGCGTACTCAGTGACAGCCGCGTCACTTGTTCACTGGCAGTGCTCAAGCGCTTTGGTGATCAGCGCCCGGCAGGAATGCTGTCCTTTCCACGAGAGGGGTTCACCTTGGCAATGGACTTCCCGAATGACGAGGAGCGCCTGTTGGTTCTTTTCCGTCGTCTGGACGCCATCGTTCTGGAAGCGGGCGGAGCGGTCTATCCGGCCAAGGATGCGCATATGAGTCGCGAGCTGTTTCGTGCCGCATTTACGCGTACGGACGAATTCGCGGCGCATGTCGATCCGCGTTTTTCGTCCGGATTCTGGCGACGAGTTGGCGCATGAGCGCCCAGAGGATCGCAATCTTTGGCGCTACCTCTGCGATTGCGGAGGCCTGCGCCCGCCAATGGGCGGGAACGGGAGCGCGATTGATGCTGGTCGGCAGGGATGCGTCCCGACTCGAACGTATCGCCGCTGATCTGCGCATACGCGGCGCGACGGAGGTGCGATGCGTGGTGCGGGACCTGAGCCACGTGAATGACCTGCAACCCTGGATGGATGCGCTGTGGTCCGAATGGAATGGTCTGGACCTGTGTCTCGTGGCACAGGGCACCCTGCCCGACACGAAGCGCTGCGAGTCGGATATTGACTACGCCAAATCGGTGCTCGAGCTGAATGCGGACGCCTGCCTGCTCCTGCTGCTGGCGCTGGCAGCACGTTTCGAAGCCCAAGCCAGCGGTCAACTGCTGGCCTTGGGATCGGTCGCAGGTGACCGGGGGCGTGCAGGGAACTATGTCTATGGCGCCGCGAAGGCAGCCTTGGCGACGCTGATGAGCGGGCTGGAGCAGAGGCTGGCGCCGCGCGGCGTCCAGGTGCTGACGATCAAGCCAGGCTGGGTGGATACACCCATGACCGCCGCGTTCCGCAAGGGGCCGCTCTGGGCAAGTGCCGAGAAGGTGGCGCGTGACATCGTGCGCACCAGCCTTCGCGGACGCAGTGGAGTCGTATACTCGCCTGCTTTCTGGCGTCCCATTGCGTGGGTGGTGCGGATGCTTCCAGGGTGGCTGTTCCGGCGTTGGCGGTTCTGATTGCCGACGGCTGATGGCGGTCAGCTGCTGGCCTGTGACTCGTGTTCCACGAGGGGCGGGTGCTCCACCAGCAAGGCAGAAACCCAAAGACAGGCAAGCAGGACGCCCCAACCCGCGGCGCCGGGTGGTTTGCTGGCAACAGCCAGCCAGGCTTGGGCGATGGATAGCGCCAACCAGGGCATCAGGACGATCCGATAGCGCGAACGGAAGTGAACCACCACCAGCGCGAGCAATACCGGTATCGCCGCGACCAGCCACCAGTGCACCGTGCCGGAGATTGCCAACGCCCAGAGTCCGCTGAGTGCGATCGGTGGAAACGACCAGCGAACCAGGAAAGCCCAGTAGCGTGCGCGTGACGGCGAGAGGCCCGGGTATGCTTCACCTGTCGGCGGCAAGAGACGCGCTTGAATGAATGTGTCCGGGCCAAAGCATGCGATGAGGCGACGCAACATCGAAAGGGACAGGGACACCGGACTGCGGAGGAGACCCCAACCCAGACGTTGCATCGAGCCATTCGTCGAAGGCGTCGATTGCAACAACTGATTGATGGTCTCCTGCACACTGAGCTTGCCCGTAGTTGATCGGCTCACCTGCGCCTGCAGGAGCTCGAGATTGAATAGCCAGGTGGTATCCGGAAGTGGCACTCGATAGCGATGCCATGCAATACCGGTCCAGACAGCCAGCGCCAGCACCACAGGTCCGCCAATACAGGTGAGCCACATCACCCAGTTGATTGGTTCGAGCAGGACCAGCACAGCCAGCAGTCCAACTGCCAATGCCAGCTGTTCGATGCGCACAAGTGTCGCCAACAGCACGACCATCCCAAGCGCGGCCGCTATGGCCACAGAAGGAGGCCACTGCAGCAAGTACAAGGCCAGCGCGTGCAGACAACAAAGCAACGTGTCCGGCCACAAATGGGACGCCAGAAACAGACGTTCAACCCACAGCATCATGATTCCCGCCGCCAGCATTCCCGTCACCGGGCCATCCGCTCGCCAACCCGCAGCCCCAACCAGAACAACGCTGATGCTGCCCAGCATGGCACCGAGCACACGCAGGCAGCGCTCCGGATCACGGCAGTGGTGGTGCGCCGCCTGGAACAACGCCGGAAACAGCGGTACCCGAAGATATTCCACGGGACGGTGCGGGTCCGTCCATGCGCCACGATTCAGATAGTCCTGCTCATCGCCGGTCGGTTTGCGAGGCCCAAGCATGACCAGGACCCCGAAATGGATGTAAATCGCGATGAACGCCAGGGCGACGAACAGGACACTGGTCACAGGATATGGGTATGCAGGCAGCGAGGACGTGAGGCGCGATTCTGGCACGCTGGAGGGCACGAGCTCCAATCCTGCAAACGGCTGCAGCAACTACGCTGGCGGTTTGCTAAGGCCTTGGCCTTCGACGCGCAAGGACAATCTTGCCGCAGCCATGACCTCCCGCTTCGCAAACGTTCCCGGGGGTTCCAGAACGGTCGCTTTTCAGGGAACATGCGGCAAAGGGGAGCCAGTCAGACCATTCATGATCGTTGCGCCGCGCTTTGGCGTGCGCAATTTTCCAGAACATATGAACAAGCCTTCGTTCGCCCAGAAATGCTCCAGGTGGCGCGGCGAATGGTTTGCGAATAGTCATCTTGCCCGGTTCAACCAGCAGGGCCGCGCACCCTGCATCACGGAACTCTTACTTCGGATATTGCAGTGAAGATAGCCGACTCTGGATCCAAATCGACAGGCAAGCAAGCAGCAGCCCCGCCGAAAGGGCCGCTCCTGCCCTGGCAACGCAAGGTCTATCGAGTCGTGCTTGCCGGATTGGCGATCATTGCAGCAAATTCGCTGTACCTTCTGGCATTCACCCGCTACTCGCCGTTCTTCATGCTGATGCTGCTGGTGCACCTGGCACTCGGCCTGTTGCTGACGGTTCCGCTTTTTCTGTTCATCGTCACGCATGCCAAGCGGATGTTCCGTACACGCAATCGGCGTGCCAAGGTTGCTGGCCTGACCATAGCGGGGCTGGCCTTGCTGGTTACGGTTTCCGGGCTATGGTTGACCTACGCCGGAACGACGGTCGACAACCGCTGGGTTTACCTGGCGCATGTCTTTGCCTTCCCGGCGGCCACGATCGCCTTCATCCTGCATCGGCGTGCGCACACGCACCGGATGGCATTCCGCAAGGTGTGGTACGCCTCAGGCGCTATCGCGGCACTGCTTGGCGTGATCACGCTCCTGCAATATTTCGAGAAGCCGCCGCAACGGGTGACCAACACGGATGGTGATACGCAGTTCTTCCCTTCGTCGGCCGAGACCTTCGATCAGGGCCTAATCGACCCGGTCAAGCTGTCGGCCAATGAGTACTGCAAGGAATGCCACCCGGTGACGTATGCCCGCTGGGAAAAGAGTGCGCACCGCTTCAGCTCCTTCAACAACCCGTTCTACCGCCGCTCGGTGGAACTGATGGCGGATCGCGTCGGCAGGGAGAAAACCAAATGGTGCGCCGGCTGCCACGATCCGGTCGTGTTGTTCTCGGGAAAGATGGGCGAAGCGACCCTGCAGACCTTTGGCTACGATGATTTCGAGGCGCAACAGGGCCTGACCTGCATGTCCTGCCATTCGATCGCCGAGGTCAAGGACACGTCGGGCAACGCCTCCTACGTGATCGAGGAATCCCAGCAATATCCCTTCGCATTCAGCGACAACGAGTGGCTACGGGAAGTCAACAAGCTGCTGATCCGCATCGAGCCGTCCCTGCACCGCAAGACCTTCATGAAGGATTTCATGCGGGAGCCGGAGTTCTGCTCGACCTGCCACAAGGTGGCCTTGATCCCGGCGCTCAATGATTACAAGTGGATGCGTGGGCAGAATCATTTCGACACCTGGCAGAACTCCGGTGTTTCAGGGCAGGCCGTTGGTTCCTTCTATGATCCGCCGGCCCCCAAAGCCTGTCGTGACTGCCACCTGCCGGCGGTTGCCGCCGAGGAATTCGGCGCCAAGGACGGTAAGTTGCACGACCATGTGTTCCCGGCGGCCAACACCGCGTTGCGAGCCATCCACAATGACCCGGAAGGCGAGCAGTTCATCAAGGACTTCCTGAAAGGCTCATTGAGTGTTGACCTTTTTGCCGTGCGTCGCGGCGATCAGTTGATTCCAATCGGACCGACGATGCCGGCATTGCATCCAGGCGAAACCGTTGACATCGAAGTCGTGGTGCGGACGCGGACGCTGGGTCATCCGTTGACCAACGGCACTGCGGATTCCAATGAGCTGTGGGTCTCCTTCTCCGCTTCCCACAATGGGCAGGCGCTGATGGAGAGCGGGACGCTGGGGCCAGATGGTCGGCTGGATGCCGCGTCGGATCGGTTGAACCAGCTGATTCTCGACAAGAATTCCGAGCCGATGGATCGTCGCCAACCGGCGGAAATCCGGACGACGCTTTACAACAACTTCATCCCTCCGGGCGCCGCACGGACGGTCCACTACCGGTTCAGGGTTCCCGACGACGCCAGCGGCAGCGTCGAGCTCAAGGCGGGAGTCCACTACCGCAAGTTTTCCCGCGACTACGCGATCTTCGCGCTGGGCCACGACGCGCCAGAGCTTCCGGTGACCGACATCACGCGGGATGCCGTTGTTCTTCCGCTCAGCACCGAGGGTACTGCGCCCCCGGCGCCCCCGGCGGCTGAAGTACAGCGTGGCAATTCCGATCCGCTCTGGCTGCGCTGGAACGACTATGGCATCGGCCTGTTCCGGCAGGGCGACCTGAAGGGCGCCGAAGCCGCGTGGCAACAGACTTCTGACCTCGCGCCCGACAAGGCGGATGGTCCTCTGAACAGGGCGCGCGCCCTGTTGGGCGAAGGCAACCTGGAAGCAACCGAGGAAGCCCTGAAAGAGGCCGAACGTCGTCGACCCGGCTGGTCGAAGACCCTGTTCTTCCGCAGCATGCTGGAAAAGGAGCGCGGACAGCTGGAAGAGGCCGTCGGCAGCCTCGATCGCGTGGCGGATGCCTACCCCAACGACCGCACGGTCTGGAACCAGCTGGCACGGCTGTACTTCCTGCGCGGCGACTGCGGACAGGCCCTGCAGGCCATTGACCGGGTATTCGCGGTCGACCCTGAAGACCTGAGCGCGCACTACAACGCGATGCTCTGCTACAAGGCCATGGGCCGGCTTGAAGAAGGCGCGGTTGAAGAACGCTGGTACAAGTATCACAAGGATGACGAGACGTCGGCCGCGTTGATGGCCGAATACCGTCGTGCCCATCCCTTCGCGAATCGGGAGTCGTTGCCGATCCACGTCCACGATGACCCGGAACCGGTTCCGGCGACTCCGGCATCGTGGATCAAGGACATTGGCCCGAAGGGGTATGAGTATCAGGCCCTTCCCCAGCCTTCTGGACCGGAACTGAAGAACGATGCTCCCCCGCGCCTGCCCATCTCCAGTCGCGATCCATGATGCGTCGTTCCATGCCATACCCGAATCTCCTGCCTTCAACGTAAAAGCCACGCCCATGAAATTCACCTCACTTTCGTTCATGGCCTTGGCCCTGTCTTTGGTCGGCTGCTCCGAGCCCGCACCGCCGCCGGCCGCTCCCTACAAGGCGGTGGTTGAAGCAGCACCGCCGCAGGTGACGTTTCGCGAGGTCGCCGCAGCCGCTGGCATCGATTTTCGGCACATCAACGGCGCTGTAGGAAACAAGTGGATGCCGGAAACCATGGGCGGTGGTGTCGCGGTTTTCGACTACAACAACGATGGGCGAAACGACCTGCTGTTCGTTTCCGGAACCGAATGGGACGAGGCCACGCGCGGAGATGTGTCCTCCCTGGTCCTGTACGAGAACCTGGGGAATTCCGAAGGCGGCGTCCCCCAGTTCAGGGACGTCACCGAGCAGGCGGCGCTTTTCCGGCAGATCTATGCCATGGGCGCCACGGTTGGCGATTTTGACAATGACGGATGGCGCGACATCTATGTCAGCGGACTGTCCGAATACGGCGGCAATCGGCTGCTTCGCAATGTCTCGGGGAAGTTCGTCGACGTTTCGGGCGAGGCAGGCGTCGATGTTCCCGGCTGGGGTACCTCTTCAGCGTTCTTCGACTATGACGCGGACGGTCGATTGGATCTTCTCGTCTGTCGCTACGTCGAGTGGACTCCCAAGGACGACCTGTTCTGCAGCCTGGACGGAGAGAACAAGAGCTATTGCACGCCCGAGCGCTATTCCGCCACCAGCTCGGTCCTGTTCCACAACCTGGGGGAAGGCCGGTTTGCCGACGTGAGCCACCAGGCAGGTATCGACAATGGCCGCGCCAAGGCGCTGGGTGTGGCACCCTGGGACTTCGATGGCGATGGTCGAATCGATTTCGCCGTCGCCAACGACACCACGCCCAACAACCTCTTCCGCAACAATGGCGATGGCACCTTTACCGATGTCGCGCTGGAAGCCGGAATTGCCGTGAATGAATCCGGGAAGTCACGCGGCGCCATGGGCATGGATTGGGCAGATGCCTTGAACGGGGGTTCAACGCTGGCCATCGGCAACTTCTCCAACGAACTCAAGAGCTTTTACTGGACCGACAAGGGAGAGGTATTTCTCGACCAGTCGGCATCATCCGGGATCGGACGGAACTCGCTGCTTGCTTTGACGTTCGGTGTGTTTTTCTTCGATTACGACCTGGATGGCCGAGCGGATCTGCTGTTCGCCAATGGCCATGTCGAGAACAGCATCCAGAGCGTGCAGAGCGCCGTCACGTTCAAGCAGGCGCCAACACTCTACTGGAACAACGGAAACGGGAAGATGTCGGATGCCACGCGAAGCGTAGGCCCCGACTTCCCGCAGCCAATGGTCGCGCGCGGGTCCGCCTTCGGTGATCTGGATGGCGATGGCGACCTCGACGTGGTGATGGTGGAAAGCGGTGGCCCGGCCAGGGTGTTCCTCAACGAGCTGGACCACCCCGCCGCCCAGTCACTCCGCCTCGACTTTGTAGGTGACGGATTGCAGGTCAGCCGGGACGCCATCGGAACCCGGGTTCACGTGCAGGTCGGGGACAAGAGCTGGACCGATCAGGTCCGCAACGCACGTTCCTATGCCTCCGCTTCCGAGCCGACCATGACGGTAGGACTCGGCCAGAACCCGAACGCGACGCGCATCGAGGTCACCTGGCCCGATGGCACGCAGGAGCAGGTGCTGCAGACTCCGGCCGGACACTACCGGTGGAGATACGGACAAGGGCTGGAAGCTGCAATGGACAGCAAGACCACCCCTTGAAACAGCCTTGAAGCGATCAGCCCACGAGCCGTCTGGCGTTTAGCGAAGCGGCGGCCCGTCGTGGTCGCGCACCGCACTGAAGAACGCCGATGGCCCGACCTCACGCGTCGTCCACGACGTATGCGCCTGCTCGGCATGGGTCGGCAGTCGTTCGCCGTCGGGATACGGGTAGGCACCCATGGCATGGAACGGATACGGCTCGATGGAGGTGCCGGTGACCGTGTTCTTGTCGAAGTCCTTGTCCCAGCCGTCCGAGATCACGATCCAGTCACGTGTCCAGGCTTCCTCAAGAGGTGGCAGCTGATTGGCGTCGAACTCCAGATGGATGACATCGCCGCCAACAAATACGGCCAAGCGATCGTCGGTGTCGCGCAACAACTCGACGACGTCGCCATAGCGCGTCGCCTTTCCAGGTATGTCCATCCAGTGTGGGCGGGCGTCAACGTCGTCATGGTCGAACAGCTCCGGCCCGTTGGGGTTCGCCCGATAGCCGCGGGAAAATCCGCGCCAGGCAAGGTCGGCACGTTCGGGTGACAGCTCAGTGGTACGCATCGGCACGGCCTGCTCGCCGACCGTGAAATAGACCTGATCCCACCAGATTTCCAGATTGGTACGAATCCGCACTCTTGGGTCATCCCCCGACACCAGACCGGTCAGGTCCAGCGGCATGATCTTGGTCTTGCCGGCGGGAAAGCCCATGGTCGGGACCGCCACGCGCCATCCTCCCTTGCCATCGGGCACTTCAAGCACCGGCGCCTGCATACTCAGGTCTTCACGTTGCGAAATTGAAACGTTGATCGAGGTGTCGGTGTAGAAAATCCAGCCCGTGAAGAACAGCACCAGCGGCTGGTCTTCCGCAATCTGGCCAAGATCCAGAATCAATTCATGAGGGCTGCGCACACCCTGGTAGGCGGTTGGCTTTCCCGGTTCCACGTAAGTTCCATCTGCTGCCGCCAGCTTGTCCGTGACATCGATGCCATCCGCATATGCCGCGCGAAGCGGACGCGCCTCGGCAACCCCGAACAGCTTCTTCTCGGGAATGCCCGGAAACGTGCGCTCGTTCGGGATCACGGCGGTGCCCGCCGGATGATCAACTGCAGCGAGGCGAACCATGTCCAGGTACACGGCCTCCCAAAGCTCTTCGGTGTAGTCCAGCCGCAACCGCCCTTCAGCGTTCGGAGCGAGTTGTCCCGGGCTCAGCAGCAACCACTCTCGGGGATCCGCGCCTGCAAGGTTGACCCCGTCATAGAGCAGGCCAATCGGCGCGCGGCCAAGGGCGTCGGATACAAACGACCACTCTCCCGTCTCGCCGTTGAACGCATAGACGAAGGGGCACGATCCCTTCAGGCGCTGGACTTCGGTGACCGTGGTATTCACATCCGGGGCCAGCACGTTCTGAGGCACACCGTTGGTCCACAGGGTGCGCAGGACGTCCGCTTTCCGGTGCCGCCCCAGCCCGAAATGGGTAGGCTGCAGGGAAACCGTCTGCATCCGGTAGAGGTTTCCGGCCTTGATCTCCACCTGCGAGCCCACGCCGCGGCGATTCACCTTCTGGCTGCCCGAATCGAGACCCTCCAGCTGCACCGTCAGCCAGCCGTTCTTGTTGCCTCCCTCGTTGCTGTAGGCATTCAGACCGTCGCCGTTCTGCACCAGCAAATCGAGATCGCCATCCTGATCGATGTCGGTGACCAGCAGGTCATCCGCATCACTTGCGGCGCCAGGGGAGATATCCCAGGAAGTAAAGACGTGCAGGCCAGCGTTGCGGAAGAAACGCAGCCCCTTGTCGCCGGCCAGGACCAGATCCGGGAATCCATCGTTGTCCAGGTCCGCCACCTCGATGCGGCTCGGCACAAAACCTGTGGGCAACGCCGACAAGTCGCCGGCCTTGCGTTCGACGAAGCTGCCGTCCGTCTGGTTGATCCAGAGGGCGAGCTTGCCGCCGGCCGCGACGACCAGATCGGGCCAGCCATCTGCATCGAGGTCTGCCGCTGCCACGGCCTGGACCTTCGAGGGCGGCAGTGCCAGGGACAAGAAACGACCTTGCCGAAGATTGGAATACAAGTGCAGCCGGCCATCAGCCGTGACCGAAAGGAGGTCGAGGTCGCCGTCGCGATCGAAATCATCCACCACGACCTGCGTGCTTTTCGCCAGTGGAGCGCCAAAACCGTTGCTGACATCCGTCCACGATCCATCAAGATTGTTGCGCATCAGGACGTCCGGCGAGCTGCCCCCGTAAAGATAGGTGTCGAGGTCGCCATCGCTGTCGAAATCGATGAACGCCAGCTGCGTGTGACCGTCGGGAATCTTGTAAGTGTCCAGCGCGCCGGTATTCATCCAGTCCGCACGCAGGCGTGATTGCTCAGGTGACAGCGTTGCGTCGCCAATTTTGGCCTTGCGGAACGAAATCGTGATCGGGGCATCCGCGCGCGGCCTCAGCGAAGCCTCGAAGGACGACGAAAACGAGGTCAACGGCATGCCCACGACCTCGGTGTACAGCTCCGACAGCGATGCCAGGTAACGCGGGCTTACACGCAGGAGGTTTTCCGCTACGCGCAGCTTCAAGGCAGCGCCTGCGGCGTTATTGTCGGCCAGCAGCTGCCTGGAGGCGGCGAGATACTCGGCTGGCTTCTGCTCCGAATTCGCCAGAATTCCTTCGATCCGGGAAATGCTGCTTGCCGCTTCGGTCAGGCGTCCTGCCCCGATCTCATCCGCCGCGCGCCGAAGCCATGCGACCAGATTGGAGGGTGAAGCCTTCAGGATTTCCCCGACATAGCGATCGCGCTGTGCGCCTGTATCCCCGGATTCCACAGACGACTCGATGAGCTTGATCCAGCGCCAGCGGGCTTCGAGATTGCGGGGTTCGAGGTCCGCCGCAGCTGTCAGAGCGGCGCCGGCCGCAGCCGTGTCGGACCGGGCGACCGCGACCGCTGCCTTGACCATCAACACATCGCCGCGCTGTTTCGTGATCGCCAGCGCGCGGGTCACAAAGGATTCTGCGATATCCAGCTTGCCATCCCGCAGAGCTGCAACCGCTGCGTTTGCAGTCGGTAGTGGTTCGTCGGGCAGCAGCGCTGCCAGCGACTCGAAGTGCTGAAGAGCCTGCTCATTGCGACCTTCCTCAAGGTCGGCCAGCCCGACGTTCTTCAGTTCCAACAAATGGGCAGCCTGTCCGCTGTGATCGGTATCGGCCGATTGCGCACTGTTCGCGGCAGAGACGAGCGCCAGCAGCAAAAACACACAGACCCGCATCCGGATGATCCTTGAAGTTGTTGAAGTCACTTGGGGCGCTCCAGGTCCATGGAGTGTCCTGCCGCGCTCGACGTGTGAACGGCAGATACTACGCGACTGGCAGCGTGACAATGTGCGCGGTCGTTCGAGATGGGTTGCTTCGACCAGCCAGGCCTTTAAGATGTTTCGACTTGGCCGCTCCACAGGCATGACCAAGGCAGGGTCGGCGTGGACATTGACTCGTGACCGCGCCAGCCTCCAACCAGCAAGGGACATTCAATCGATATGCGCTCAATCCTGTTCATCCTGATCGCCATTGCGCTGATGGCTACCACGGCCTTGGCCGGGAATGACGCAGTGCCGCCCATCAGCAACAGCATCAAATGGGCCACCGCCAGCGAAGTCGACAATTTCGGCTTCGACGTCTACCGCAGCGACAATGAAGACGGCCCCTTTGAACGAATCAACGAATCGGTAATCGCCGGTGCAGGCACATCAGACACCCCCAATCGCTATGAGTACGTCGATACGGCCATCGCACCGGAAACAGTCTACTGGTACTACGTCGAGAGCATTTCCGTGTCAGGTAAGCGCAAGCAATTCACCCCGACCCTGAAATCGAAGCCGCGGAGTCTTCCCGCGGATGAGGCAACGCCGAGCACCGATTAGGCGCTGTCTACCAGAGTCAGAAATCGACCCGCATCGGTCCGCGAAGGAGAAATCCAAAGAGCAGGGAGAGGCCGAGCAGGATCCAGGATGCCTGGGACAGACCCAGGAAGTCGCCGTCGCGGTAAGGGTAGTCCACGCTCAACGACGCAATGGCCGCATCGGCTGGCAGGGGTGATTCACCCGGGAAGCCCAACTCCCGCCAGTCATTGGCTCGGTAGATATCGGGCGCCAGCGGTGATAGTGCCTGGCCGGCGACGATCGAGCGACTCGCGGTAGCTGCGCCGATGGCTACCTGCACCGGGTGCACGCCAACATCCGTCGCCCGCAGCCGCCACAGAACCTTCCGCTCCGACAACAAACGCAAAGCCGGGGTTTCCACCGTCAGGCCAGCGCCGACTTCGAGTTGCGGGGCAATCTTTCCCAGCGAAATGTTGCCTTTGTTCGAGTCTGCCAAGGTCGCGGTCAGGATGGTCGACTCACCCGGCTCCAGACCCCGCCAGCCGAAGCGTGCTTCGACCTGGAACAGGAGCAGCAACATCGGCAGGCTCATCACCAGCAGCGGCGGTAGTGAAAGAACCAGATACCGCAGCGAATGCCATATCGCCTTTCCCTGCGCGCGCAGCTGCACCGCTGGGTCGTCCTTGTACAGCCAAAGCTCCAGAAGATAGGCCTTGACCCGGTCCTTGGCCTGGCGGATGCCGGACTGGGACGAAAAATACTTGAAGACCAGCAGGGCGAAGGCTGCCAGCAATGCTGCCATCCAGGTCAACTGCAGCCAGACGGGAAAGCTCTGCAACGGCCACAGCAGGATGTCGACGAGAGTAGTCGAGACCCGGTTGATGAGCGCCCACGGCGAAAAGCTGGCTACCGAATCTGACATCAAGCTCGATTCCAGACCTGGTTTGCGTCGGGGTAGATGCTGATGGTCATCCCCATTGGGCTAGTTGATATAGCCCAGTCCGCGAAGCTTCTTGAGGATCTCTTCATCGCTTTCCGCTTCCTCGAACTCGGCAATCTGACGCTCAAGGGCATGCACGACGAATTCGTCCGGTGACGAATAGCCCGCCACTTCCGAGAGCATGGCGATCTTCTGCCACAGGTCCTTGTCGATGGATACCTTCTTGCGTCCAAACATCACATGTCTCCGTAGGGCGTTTCTTGCGCCTGCCGTCTGGCGGTCACCACAGGCTCTTGCCGCTCATCTGCGGCGGCGCATCGATTCCGAAATAGTCAAGGATCGTGACACTCAAATCACGCAGGTCACCATGCCGGCTTGCCTTGCGGTTGGTCAGGAATACGCCCGGGACCGTGCGACTGTCCATGCAGTGGTCGCCACTCCACTCCTCGACATTGTCTTCCAGCAGCAGGGACGGAACCTCGCCGCTGGCGGTACGCCACGATGCGCGATAGCCACGCGCGTACCCGACGATGATATCCGGCGCTGCGGCCACTTCCGCACCGTGATACACCTCTTCGCGAAGCACGGGTTGGGTGACCACTGGGGATCCATTCTCAGGATCCTTCCATTCCGCCAGTCCCGCCGCGATCTCCCGGGCGAGCTGCAGGCGTTGCTCTGGATCGACGCTGCCATTGACCTCGCGACCTTTGACGTTGATGTACAGCGAATTCAGGCCGACCCCGAAGGCCCGCGTGTTCTTCCAGTCGATGCCTTCCAGCCATCGATCCTGGTCTCGGCGCTTCGGGTTGATCAACTTCAGATAGCCATGCTGCTCAAGCCAGCCGTTGAGGTTGGCCCCGCGGTTGAAGGGAGCAAAGCCATGATCCGACATCACCACCAAAGCGGTGTCACCCGGCAGCTGCTGCATGGCCATGCCGACGAACTGATCGACTTCGCGATAGGTTTCGCGCATGGCGTTGGCAAGCTCAGGAGGTGTGTCCTTGGCATGCTGGGAATGCTGCACGTCTGCCTGCCTGGCAAGCATGTGGTGCCGTTGGTCGACCGTGCTCAGATAAAAGAACAGAAAGCGTGTGCCTGGATGTTCAGAAAAGCTTTCCAGCTGCTGCTGGAAGATCCTGTGCCGCTCGGCCATCACCAGCTCGGATTGTTCGATGAACTCCTGGCTGCTCAGCACATGTGCCGAAAGTGCCTTGGTGTCCTCCGGCATTTCCTGGGTATAGAACGGGCCATTCGCTTCCGCCAGCTGCGGTGCGAAATCGGTGGGATACGAAATGGTCTGCGCCGGTTCACGTGGGTCGATATTGACCGGACTGATGTACAGGCGGAACCGGGGCGACACCTCCTGCAGGTAGACCCTGATCATGCCCGCAACACCCGGCAGGCCCGGCACCATGGGAAAGCGGACCGGAATCCAGTCGCTCCATTCACCGACCTGCATCAATCGGCGTTGCCCGTCGATGCTGAACAGGGCCACCGGCTGGCTGGGATCGACCTGCACGCGGAACGGCAGCTCGCTCGGCGGTTCGCCCTCAAGGAATGCGTTGGCTGGCCCTCGAAGGATGCCGTCCACCGCGCCATCGAGCAGCGACACCCGCTCGACCACGCCACCCGATACCTCGCCCACCGCGCGGCTCAGGTCGTCGGTGTAGTAGGAAAAGGTTCCGGGAGTGCCCAGCAGGTCGGGTGTCCCCATGCCGGACAAGGCTGCCTCGCCGGCTTGCACCGGAGGATAGTTCGCCGGCACCTGGAAGATGGTTGCCGGAACCCCGTTGTGTTCCAGAACCTCCCAGAATGCCTGGCCCTTGCGCAACAGCACCGTCTCCTGCGAGGCCAGCGGCAGGCGCCAGCGCCCCACGCTGAGCGTTCCCCAGGATTCGGATTCGACCCTTGATGCCGACAGATAGGGTTTCAGCGTTGTCCTGTCCAGGGCCACGAAATCGAACAGGCCATGCCCCCCGGGATCCATCCCGGTAATGAAATTGGACCACGCCACCGGGCTTTGCGGAGGAACACTGGTTCCGAGCGGCTGCAGCCCGCCCTGCGCTGCCAGCTTCGTCATGTTCGGGACGATGCCTTCCCCCATGAACTGCTGCAGCAACGTAGGGTCGAGCCCATCGACGGCGAGGACGACCATGCGCTTCGCCGACGGATCCGTGGCCTGGGCCGACGTGGCGACCAGCAGACAAAGAAGAGCGAGACCCAGTCTCATCATGCAGCCGCCGCTCTCGCCGCGGTCGTCGCTTCCACGGTCAGTCGCTTTCCGGTCATATGTGCCGGAGCCTCGACGCCGAAAAGATCGAGCACGGTGGGTGCCAGGTCCTCGATGCCCGGGTCATCGGCGACAATGCGCCGATTGCTGTATAGAACTCCGGGAACCAGGCGCGGGTCCACGCAATGGTCGCCGCTCCAGCATTTCGTGTTGTCGGAGAACACTTCTTCGGTCACACGGCCCGTTGCCGACTCCCAGGAAGCGCGATAGCCACGATCGTAGCCAACGACGAGATCCAGATTGTCGGCCTGGTATGGACCTCGGGTATGCACGACCGCGCAGTCGAATACCTGTTTGATGGCCGTCACACCGCATTCCTCATCGACCAGCCCGGAAAGGCCCTTGATGATTTCGGCCTTCAACGCGTCGGTTTCCTGGCCCGGGCGCACGATGCCATCGGCCTCGCGGCCCTTCTGGTTGATGTAAATCCCACTGAGGCCGAAGGCATAGGCCTTTGTCCGGGTCCAGTCCACGCCCTCGAACCAGTCGCCACAGGTTTCGGCGCCGTCCTTGAGAAAGAGCAGGCCATGGTCGCGTAGCCAGGCGTTGAGGTTGACGCCACGACGGAACGACTGGAAGCCATGATCGGAGATCACCATCAGATGGTCGTCCGGGCCGATGTGTTCAAGCACCTTCCCGATGGTCTGGTCGGCACGGCGATAGACGTCCAGAACGGCGTCCTTGAACCGCTCGGTGTCCTTGCCGCGGTTGGCAGGATGGTCGTGCTCGAGGTGACGGAAGAACATGTGCTGCGCGCGATCCGTGCCGTCGAATACGCAGGCCACGACGCCCTTGCGCGATTTCTCCAGCGCGTTGAGCAGCATCTTCTCGCGTTCTTCGTGGTGGTCCATGACCTGCTGGAAGAATGCCTGCTCGTCGATCACGCCTTCATTGAGCGCCCAGGTGTCCTCCGCCAGTCCGAGCGTGGCGAACTCGCCCATCATCTTGGAAAGGTAGATCGAGTAGTAGAACGGCCAGGAAATCGGCAGCTCCGGTGAGCCTGGGTCGATGTTGATGGGCGTCACGTAGAGTCCGAAATGGTCGTCCAGCTTGGTGACATAGAAGCGAGCAATGCCATGGACCTTGAGACCGGGCGCCGCGCGCCAGACAAGGCGAATCCAGGGCGAGTATTTCCCGGCGCTCAGCTTGTAGCGACGACGGTCGATGGTCAGTACGACGCCATCGCCCCTGGCGTTGCGCTTGACGCTGAACGGCAGGGCGAGTTCCGGATGATCCGCCTTGAGCGGGTGGCCCGGGCCCGGCAGCGATGCCTGGAGCGTATCGCCCTCGAACTTGACCAGGATGCGGAGACCGCCGGTGTCCTCGGACGAATCCTCGCCGGTGTGCACCTCATCGGGATTGGTCGTGAAGTAGGTGAAGGATCCCTGGGTGCCTCGCAGGTCAGGGACGCACATTGCCGACAACATTGCTCCGGCGAATTTCTCCGGCGGAAAGGTCAGCGGCACGCGCAGAATGTTGCAGGGCACGCCGAAGTCGCCGAGGACGTTCCAGAAGGCCCGGCTCTTGCGCATGCTGCGCAGCAGCGGCTTGCCCAGCGGGATGATCCAGTTCCCTACCCGCATGGTCCGGGTGCTGGAAGCAACCTGGGAGCTGGAAAGCCTGGGCTTGTAGGTGCGCAGGTCGCGATCGAGGAAGTCGAAGATGTTGTGCCGGGACGGATCAACGCCGGTCATGAACGACGACCAGGCCACCGGCGAAATGGAAGGATAGGTCGTGCGCAACCGTCCGAAACTGCCCTGTGCCTTGATGGCCGACAGGTTCGGCAATTCACCGGCGGCCATCCAACGCTCGGCCAGCGTCGGGTCGAGTCCGTCCAGACCAACGATGACGACGCGTTTGACCTTCGCCTTCGCCATCACCTTGCGTTGCCGCAACCAGCGGATAGCGAACCGGAATGGCCAGAGGGCCAGCGATAGCAGGCCTGACATCAGCGCAAGAAAGATGCTCAGGAACGACCCCATGATCGCGAAACCCGCGCCGGGCCCGACATAGGCTTCAGCCGCCGTCGAGACCGTCAGCAAGGCGAGAAACAACATCCAGTACGCCGCTGGGCTTCTGCGGGACGGGTCGGGCATCACGGACTCCGGTTTGAACTGCGATTGCGATAAAGGGTCGGATCGACCGAGGCCGCCATGGCCGCCTCATCCAGTTTCCCACCCAGAAAACGATTGATCCGTGCCGCAGTGGCTTTCGGATCGTCGATGGCGCCCGAATAGTGGACCTCCAGCGCGCGCATGTCGCGCCGACCGCGCAGGAGCGCCCTGGCATTCACCAGATGGCGGCGATACAGGTCACGCGTCTGGTCGTCATCCAGCGTGTTGTCCTCGCCGGATCGTCGCAACATGGTGTCTTGCGAGTCGATAACCTCGGTCAGGTCACGGCGAGCCAATATCACCTGGTATCGATGTCCGGGCGGCAGGTACTTCAGCAGGTGCGAAATGACCTTGAGCCCCTTGCCTCGCCCTGCCCTAAGCCAGGACTTGTCGGGATCAGTCGCCAGCCCCTTCACTCTTTCCAGCTCGAAATACCCTTTGGGGTTGTCGACATCGGCCGTGCGTGCGGCATCTGTCAGCAATTCCAGTCCGCCGGCCTGAAGCATGCTCATCAGCATCGAGGTTCCGGACCGGGGCAACCCGGAAACAATCACGATGGGATCACCGTGGCGCCAGCGCGTGACGAAGCCGGCTAGCATCCGCCGCGCACTCCAATCAAACGCGGAGGCGTCGGGGACACCCGAATGGGGCCAGGCAATCCAGCGGCGTGAAAGGTCGGGACAGACAAGCACTTCATGGGGCGACAGCTTCCGCGTTTGCAGCGGGGAACGTCATGTGGATCTGTCCCCAATGCTGCTCGCGTACTTTCGCCTCGAGCTCATGGATCCGGACTTTGCGCAGCTGTTGCCGCACTTGAGGCAAGGCCTCGTCGTAACTCATTTCCCGTTTCGGTCGCCGCCCGCGAAGTTCGAGTATCCACAGCCCCGATTGCAGCCGCAAAAGGCCGCTTCGTTGCCCTGGCTGCAACCCACGAACAGCCTGACTCGCAGCCGGTCCCCACTGCGAAACCGCACGAGTGGAGATGAACCCCAGTTCGCCTCCACTCGCCGCGCTGGGGTGCTTGGAATAGCGCTTGGCCGCCTCATCGAAAGCGAGTTCACCCCTACTGACTTGGCGCTCGACCGCCTCGGCTTCGGCGACGCGCGCCCGATCTTCCTTCGCCGCCGTCTTGGAAGACATTTCGCCAAAGTAGATGACTGCCAAGTCCACTTCGGCAGGATGCGTGTAACGTCCCTTGCTCTGCGCCCAGGCCTCACGCAACTCCGCCTCACCAGGCTCGACAAGTTGTTCATCGATACGGCGCGACAGCTCATTCCTGGCCAAGGCCTGCACCGGCAACCAGCGAAGCTTCAACGCCAGCCCAGGATCCTGGTCAAGCTGCAGCCGGACCGCTTCCCTCGCCAACAGAACGGAGACCGCCCAGTCATGCAGCATGGACGCCAGGCGGTTGTCGTTTACGTCGGCAAGCGCCTTGCCGTGCATCGTCTGTTGCACCAGTGCAGCAAGATCTGCGGCCTCCAGCTGATAGTCCTGCATCTCGATCACCTGCCCGGATGACCTCGGTTTGATCTTGGGATCAGCGGCCTGCCACAGTCTGTCCTGAAGTGCTTTCCAACCCTCTTCGCTGCGAATCCGCCACAGGTTGTTGCGGAGCTTGGTGCGCACCTCCTCGGCCGAGGGGGTCACCGCTTCCTTCACGTCCTCACAACGGAACAACATCAGCGCATCTCGGGCTTCGACAATCTCGCTGATCTCACCGACCTTGAGTGTACGCACTGCCTTGGCCACGGCTGGTGGCAGTTTCTCCGGGTCGACGTAACCCAGCTGGCCGCCCCGGAATCGGGTTTGCGATTCCGATTCGGTCGCTGCCAGCTCGGCGAAGTCGGCACCGGCGAGCAGCTGCGTCCGCACGTCCTTCATTCGCTGACGGGCTTTCTGCGACGCTTCCGGGTCGGCGTCCAGGTGCTGATAGATATTCAGCAGTTTCAGCTTTCGCGGTCGCTTGAATGCGTCGGGCTGCTCGCGGCGCAAGGCTTCCAGCTCGTCGTCGCTGATCTTGACGCTTTCCTTCAGGTGTTTCTGAAGGGCTGCGGACAGCAGCTTGTTGCGTTCAAGCTGCATTCGAAGACGTACTGACGGATCGGTCTCGACACCGCGCTTTCTGGCGATGTCGGCAAACGACTCCACGAAGACGAACTCCTTCAGAGAGTCACTACTGTCTTTGAGGTTGTTCAATTGCAACCAGTCGTCGTATTCGGCGCGTGTCGCAGTACCTCCATCCCAGCTGGCGACCACTTCACGGGTGTCGGTCGGCTCGGTCGGTGTCGCCACGAGCAATGCTGCCAGCGTCAGTCCCCACAGGGTCATGGCGATGCCTCAATTGATCGACCCGTCCCTTGGGTCAGCGTGTGGTATTGGTCTACGGCGAGATCACGCCATTCCTCTTCGGCACCTCCTGGCCAGATAACGCGTACGGCAGTGACGGCATTGCGAGTACCCAGACCGACCAGAACCCTGGGGTCGGAGGCCGCAAGATAGCTGCCATCGGTTGCGACGCGTCGCGTCAGCGTCGTGGTCGCATCAACCACCACCGACACCTTCGCCCCGAGTGCGTCGCGTGGTGCATCGGCAAGGACGGCGCGCACGCCGATCCAGTGCGCTCCTGACGCTGCCTGGTTGCGCAGCAGTCGGGCAGGGCCGCTGTTGTTGGTGAGCAGCACGTCGGCGTAGCCGTCGTTGTCGATATCCCCTACCGCCAGGCTGCGACTGACTTCCATCTTGGCCAGCACCCCCAGCTCGCCGCGCTCGACCTCAATGAACCGGCCGTTGCGGTTGCGAAACAGCAGGTTTGCTTGCTTGAGGGGGAATGGGTCGTTGGCACGCGCCTGTGCTTCGATGGACCTGACCTCGCCGTTCGCCACCATCACGTCCAGCCAGCCATCGTTGTCGAAGTCGATCATGGCAACCCCGAATCCTGTCATCGACATGCTTGGCGAAGCCAGGCCGCTGGCCGTCGAACGGTCGTCGAAATAGCCTTCCCCCTCATTGATGTACATGGTGTTGTGATCGCCGTTGAGGTGGGTCATGAACAGGTCATCGTCTGCATCATTGTCGAAATCGCCGGCGACGACGCCCATCGAAGCCTGCGACTGTCCCATTCCGGAAACCGCGACACCTCGCTCCAGCGCAACGTTCTCGAACTTCGTGGCGGCGCCATCCGAACCGGCCGCATGGCCCAGATTTCGCCACAGAAAGTTCTGCCGCATGTCATTGGTGACGTAAAAGTCGATCCGACCGTCAGAATCCAGGTCGGCCGCAACCACGCCCAGTCCGCTCGATTTGCCGTCCAACAGGCCTGCCGGCCCGGTAATGTCGACGAACGTCCCATCCCCGCGATTGCGGAACAGACGATCACCCTCGCCACGATAGGAAAGCGGGCCACAGAAATCCGGTCGGCCGGCGGGCGAACGGCAGGGTTGGTGGTTCTTTAACCGAAAGTCGACGTAATTGACCACGAACAGGTCGAGCCAGCCGTCCGCATCGATGTCAGCAAAGCTCGCGCTGGTAGACCAGCGTGAATCGTCCACGCCGGCCTGTTCGGTCACATCGACGAAGCGGATGACACCATCCTTGCTGACATTGCGCCACAGCTGGTTGGAACCGAAGTTCGTCAGGTACAGGTCGATGCGGCCGTCGTTGTCGATGTCTGCAGCGGCGACACCCATGCCATAGCCATCGGCCTTCAGCCCGCTGGACTCCGTTACGTCAGTGAAATGCAGCGTGCGCTGACCATCCTCAGCAATGCTCAGGTCATTGCGATACAGCCGACCGCCGGAGTGCTTCGGCGGTGCGAAGATGGGTTGTACCGACTTCGCATCGACGCCGGGGGGTTCGAGAAGCCGCCCCTGCGAAAGAAAGATGTCCAGGTCGCCATCGCCGTCGACATCGAACAAGGCCGCACCGGCGCCTACCGGCTCGATGAAGTAATGCTGGCCGCTCATGCCGTTCCAGTGCTCGAAATCCAGCCCGCTGGCAGGAGCCACGTCAACGAAGATTGGCGTCTTTGCAACGGCGCCATCGTCAGCGGCGAGGGTCGGGTAGGGACTTGCCAGCAATGTGATGATTGCCGCCAGGGGCGTCGCGCGCCGCAGGCTGGCTATGCAGTCGTACGTCAAGAAGGGTTCCGTTCGGTTTGGGACGTGCGGATTTTCGTCGTCACCATGCTTTCCGCATCCTCCCAGGGATTTCGGCAGGGCATGCCTTCCCGATAGAGTTGCAAGCGACGGCGGGCTGTTTTCAGCGCGGCGTGCCGGCGGGATTCCGCAAGCGTGGCGACCGCCTCATCTTGCCACGAAATCGCCTGGGCGAACGCTCCGTCCGCGGCGGCGACCATTGCCGCCGTTTCCGCGAAGAAGACGTCCGGTTGCCCCGCCGCGGATTCGAGCAGCTTTTTTGCCGAGTCGACGTCTTTGGTAGACGGTGAATCCTTCGCGGCAAACAGCCGGGCCAGCAGCAGACGCAGCGAACGCGCCTCGCCCAGACGATCAATGTCGGCTTGCAGCGCATCCTGCGCCAGCTTTATGCGGTCCAGGCGCAGAAGCATGGCCGCGTGCCAGAAACAGACATCCTCGCGCTCTCCCGCTAGGTCGCGCGCCGCAGCGTATTGGCCCAACGCAGCTTCAACCTGCCCCTGCCGTTGCTTGATGCGGCCCAGCTGCAACAAGGCGTCAACCGAACGAGGGTCGAAGTCCAACACCTCGTGCAGATGTGGCTCGGCAACATCGAGTTGCCCCATGGAGGTCAACAAGCTGGCGAGAGCCAGGTGCGCCTTTGCTGTTGTTTCGGGTGAATCACCAGCTAGGCGGAGGGCTTCCTGCAGTTCGTCGCGGGCATGATTCGGACGGCCAACGCGGCGCAGGGCCTGCGCGTAGTTGATGTGGGTCTCGGCGGTAGAAGGATTGGCTTTTACTGCCTGGGCGAGCAGCAGCGTTCCATGCCGCAACTCACCATGCTGGATCTCGCGTACCCCGCGACGGGTAAGCGTCACCACACCGCGATCCAATAGCTGCACTTCGCGCATCCACGGGTCGGAAGTGCTCAGGGGGACCTGGTTCAAGCTCTCTTGCGGAACCTTGGAAAAATGTTCCGCCGCCTTGACGCGGTCCCCAGACTGCCGCCAGGAGAGGCCGATCAGGTAGTGCAGCTGCCCGACATCCGGTTGCGATTGCAGCAATGGCTCCAGAATTTCCCGCGCCCCTTCCGGGTCGCCTTGCTCCAATGCCACCCGACCCAGCCCGAGCTGTGCTTCGGGGTCAGTCGCGTCAATCTTCAGGGCGCGGTCGAAGGCGTCTTTGGCTACGTCCACATGCAATTGGGTCATGGCGATATTCCCCATCTGCACCCTCGGTGCGGCCATGTCCGGCGCCAGATTCGCCGCCCTAGCGAATTCCTCCATGGCCATATCGAGGTCGCCGCGATCCAAGGCGATGTGCCCGCGGTAGTAGGGCCAGCGCGGTTCTCCGGCATCGAGCTGCGCGGCATTAGCGTAGGACGCATCCGCGCTGTCGCGGTAGTGGTAGGCATCGAACCACTGACCGACTTCTCCCCACCGTGTGGCGGACTCCTTGCTACCCGGGGTAGCCGCTTGCAGGGCGTCCCAGCGCTCCTTGAACTGCTGGCGAACAGCGAGATCGAGCTCTGCCAGATCAACAGGCGGCGCGACGACAGCCAAGGGGGCCTCTGGTGGTTGCGGTTCGCTGCAGCCGGTCAGCACGAGGAGCATCGCCAGACACAGCGCCAGTGACGCGAGCATTCCGGCAGGCAAAGGCATCTTTTGGCGGGACGGTTCGCCGAATGGCGAAAACCCGTCCGGCACCCTCCAAACGGACTCTGGATTCATTTCGCGTGCTTGCGACCACCCTGACACCTACCGCCCCCCTTCCGTCAGTTCGGCGAAGGAATATCGCCGATCATGCGTTAGCATACAGTCTGGCTGACACAGTCATTGATGCCGAGCGCATCGTGGATCGTCGCCACCCATGGCTACACGACGAGAGCGTCGCTCGGGCCGGGAAGAGGTTTCTCGAATGTCGAAACCGGGCCTTGCCACGGCGGCCCGCTGGGAGAATTGTCTTGTCGATCAGACTTCTGTCGCTGTTTGCCACCAGCCTTCTCTTTCTGGCCGGCTGCCAGCAGGGCGCCGCGCCAGCCGATGTGGATGTGGATGCTAACTCGCCGGTTGTTGCGCGCTATGCAGGCCATCAGATCACCGTCGCCGATGTCGATGCCCGCGTGCTCGGCATGCCACGCAAGCAGCGGCCAACACCCGCGACCGACCTGGATGCCTGGTTCCCTGACCTGATCAAGGACATGGTCATCGAAGATCAGCTCAGCGCCTACGCCCGAGACCACAAGCTTGACCAGGGAGACGATTTCATTCGCGCCAGAAACGGCGCCGTGTCGCGCTGGATCGCCCGCCAGTGCGTCCGGACCACGCATCCCGAGGCGACCAAGGTCAGCGATGAGGATCTGCACGCCGAGTACGACACCAGAAAGGACCAATGGGCGCGCCCCGAACGCCGACTTGCCTACCACATCTTCCTGCGACGCGATCCCGGCACAAAGGCTCAAGACCTGGTTGACCAGGCCGAAAAACTGCGCCAGCGCGTGCTGGGCGGCGAAAGCTTCTCCCTGCTCGCCAGCCAATATTCGCAGTCGGAAACCCGCCACCAGGACGGCTTGCTGGGCTGGGTGGGCCAAGGCATGCTGCCTGAAGGCTTCGAGAAGATCCTTTTCGCTCTCGACGAGGGCGTACCCAGCACACCAGTTGCCACCCGGGAAGGCGTGCAGCTGTTCTACGTGGATCACATCGTGGCGGCACGCCAGACCGAATTTGATGAGGTCAAGAGCCTGCTGCGCAAGCAGCTGGTCAATGACCGGATGGATCAGGCGTTGGCGGAAATCGAGCAGCAAGCGCAACTTCCCACGGATACGCTTGCAGTGCAGCGCGACGAGCTTCTGGCCGCCTTGCGTGATGGAAGCCCCGAGCAACCTCTAGTCGGTATTGGAGCGCGGCGGTGGACACTCGGCGATTTCCAGCGCCACTGGCAAGCCCTGATCGCGTCGCAGGAAGGCCCTGAGCAGAAGCAACTGGTGGCCGAACGTCCCTGGCCAGCCTATGAGGCCTGGCGACGCATGCTCGTCGCGCAATGGCAGTGCGAATCCACAGGCGTGGTGTCCGAGAAGGCAATCGAGCGCAAGACCCAAGTCTGGGAGCATGCCGCAATGATCAGTTCCGCCCGAAAGCACGCCATGCAGGAGCTGGCGGAGGAAGACGAGGCGCGCCTGCGACTGTTCTATAACAATAACATCGGGCAGTTCAGCAGCGCGCCGCAGTGGAAGCTCCGGCATCTCTCCATCCCACTCAGCGACCATGCCGCGGCCGACATGGCGCGGCTGGAAGCCGCCGCGGCGGACGTAGCGGCCGATCTGGACAAGCTGGCCACTGAGCTGGGCGGGCAAGTCGACGAGTGGGAGCCGGCCACGCTGGGCGAGCTGGCACGGCGGGATTCGCGGCTCCCCACTCTGGTCAGCCCACTGACGCTCGGCCAGTTGTCAGCCCCGTACCGCACGGACAGCGCCCTGGAACAGGTTCAGGCCGTCGAAAGGATCGACTCGGCGCCGCAGCCCTTTGACGAGGTACGGGAACAGGTCGCAGAGCGCTATCTGGCTCAGTACACCGCCGACATCTTCCATCAGCTCAGCGACCAACTACTTACCAAAGCGCACTTCGAGCTGGTCCCCGAAGGCCTGGAAGCGTTGCGCGCGGCTGGTCTGCCCAAACCCGAAATCAGCGTCGAACAGCTTGATGCGGCGCTCGACGAAATCCATCAGGACACTGACGCCCAGTAGCTTCGGGAACGCCCTACGGCACGGTATTCTCGGCGGACGTCCCGCGTCCCCTTTCGACACGACACTGCTTCAGGCTTGTCGAGTTGAAGTGGCTAAGCATCGGGTAACGCTGGGATATCGGCGCCGTCGGTGACCTTTATTGTCTTGACAAGGTGACAGCCCGTGCTATAACTGGCGCGACGCTGAGAGGGGGTCGACCGTTTGGTCGTGGTCTTGGTGAGCGCCCGGTCCCTTGCTATGCAGCGACCTGCCGCACCTACATTTTTAAGGGGTTTTTTATCATGAAAGCTAGGTATTTGAGCTTGGTTTGTGCCTCCGCGCTGCTCGGTCTGCCGCTCGCAGGCATGTCCCGAGACACCGATAAGCCGGCCGGTGGCACGGAAATCGCTGCGGTGAGCGAGCAGGTCAAGGCCTTGGCGGCAATGAGTGGCCCCGATCGCCGGGCGGCGATGAAGAAGATGAGCCCTGACCAGCGTCGCGGCGTGTGGTTCCAGGCCAAGCGGTACCAGGCCGAGCAGCGCAAGGCCAAGGCTGGTCATTTCCCGCAGGGTGGTCATGACGACTACAAGACCATGAGCAGGATGTCGGTTTCTGAAAAGCCGGGCAGCAACTGGAACCGCGCCAACCTCGTCGGCACCATAGGATACGACAGTGGTTTCCCCACGATTGGTTTTGGCGGTGGGGCGATCATCGGCAACCGCTTCAACACCCATACCGGCATCCCGGTGTTCGCGTCGGGAACGGTTTCGACCGTGCAAGCCCTGGTGGCTCCCGGTCCGGCCAACACGACCAGCAGCGCCGGTTTCGTGCTCGAAGGCCCGCAGACCGGCGGCGGTGGGGCAATGGCGCTATACAGCACGTTCACCGTTGCCACCGGCGTCATCGATAGCCTCTCGTTCACCGGGATTGGCGCGAACTATACCGGCAGCAGCTTCTTCGTGCTGTTTGGTGATTTCGCCAGCGTCTATATTCCGGTGTTTGGCACCGGCACGACCAAGGCGCAGGGCCATCATGGCGTGGTGGGCTACACCGGCGGCATGGGCCCCAACATCACAGGGACGTTCGATTTCGGCGGTGCGCTGAACAGCTACATTCGCGCCACGGGCAACATCGTGCCTGTCGAGCTGATGAACTTCAGCGTCGAGTGAGTCTGCGTTCGCCCAAGGCCAAGGTGTTTGATCGCCGCAAGGTTTTCCTCCAAGGGAGCGGCAGACACGCATGAGCAATGGATTTCGCCCCGCCTGGATCGGCGGGGCTTTGCTTTGCGCGGGCGTTGCCATCGGACTGACGCTGTTCTGGCCACGCCCGCAGCGCTGGAACGTCTTGGTGGT
>ERZ795053.1243-NODE-1243-length-32604-cov-6.929982_pt1 | contig 32604 bp, 25 predicted proteins | sample MGYA00375137_ERZ795053 | MGnify/ENA primary metagenome ERZ795053 (study PRJEB30182, sample SAMN05720284) | activated sludge metagenome | isolation source: Anaerobic digester | place: Hong Kong | collected 2014-12-17 ...
AACATCGTTCCGTCCTGCCGGACAGGAACGAGCTCCGAAATCCGCAACGACAACTTACAAGTGACCGTTAAATTCATTTGCATAGATAAACCTCATCATATCAATTAATTTTAAGAATATAAGAAATTATAAACCCTCATGAACCAATATATCTTTTTCGGCTTTGTGGCTGTATTTGCTATTTTTCTTATCATTGGTTTTATTTTCAATAAAGAAACCATTATAAAGCGCAAACTTAAAAATGCCCCTTTTAAAAAGTTGGGCGATTTTAAAGATAACGATCTCGCTAAAATCGTAGGAAAAGTAGAGGTGGTTGGCGAGCCCCTTATTGCTCCTTTATCAAAACGCAAATGTGCCTTCTATACCGTGCTGGTTGAAAAACGGGTGTCTTCCGGCCGAAACAGCAACTGGAAAACCATTATAGAAGAGAATTTTAAAACCCGGTTTCTCATCCGTGATGGTGATCAGTGTGCATTTATCAACGATGATAAACTTAAGTTTTACATTGTTCAGGATGCCAGTTATTCATCGGGTTTTATGGAAGATGCAAGCCCAACGCTGGAGCATTACCTTCAGCAACACGGTTATAAAAGCGAGGGGTTCCTCGGATTTAATAAATCGATGCGATATAAAGAAGGTGTTCTGGAAATCGGAGAAGAGATTGCGGTTTTCGGTAAAGGCAAATGGCGGGAGGCCATCGGAATGCGCTTACCCGAAAGCCTGGGCCGTATCCTGGAGGTCAGTTCCACCGAAAAGGTGCCGGTGTATATAAGCGATGATCCTGATACTACTTTAAAAACCGCCAGAAAACAAAGCAATCACCCCAGGTATAACCAGAACGAGCAGGGGTACAGGAGATAAAATAAACAATTATCAAAACGTAAGTGAAAAAAATTGGCTTTCTAAAAAAATCTATATTTGGCAAATTTTATGAAAATGGCCAAATTTATTCAATTTTCGTGGTTGTTGCTACTCGTAACTATTATCGCCTGTAACGAACCTGGCTCTATCACAGGGGCTAATGGTCAAGTCGAAAAAACCGAATCCTGCCAATCCAATCCACACAACACCTATGAAGTTTACATTCCTGAATTAAAACCAACGAAGGACAAACTGCCCCTATTGGTGATCATTGATGCCAACGGCGACGGAAAATTTGCCCTGAATAAGTTTAAACTGGCAGCCCGGGAATACCCGGTCATTCTGGCTGCTTCCAACTATGTTAAAAACGGTGTGGAAGATTATGAAATCGGCATTCAGGAGTTGATTCAGGATGTGAAGCAAAAATACCCGGCTAACAATACCGTTTATCTTGCCGGCTTTTCAGGAGGTGCTCGCATGGCTGTTGGATATGGACTTGCCCATCCGGTGAACGGGATGATCCTCTGCGGGGCATTGGCCAAAGCAGATCAGATAATGGCACTTAAATGTCCGGTATTTTCCATTTCAGGTCTGGATGATTTTAATTTCGTTGAAACTGCCCAATTTATTTTCAATGATGAATCGGCCCCCAAAAATCTGAGTATCGAGCTCAACAATGCTTCCCATTCCTGGCCTGATAGCTTACTACTTTCCAACACCTTCGGATTCCTGTATTTATCCTCTGATTCGGAGGAAATGAACATGTCGTCCAATGAAAAAGTTGAAGCCTATTGCAAAAATCAGCTATTACGCATCGACCGTTTAACCAAACAGGACGATTTAATGAAAGCAGCTTTGATTGCCCGTAATATGGCCCTCAAAAAACCTTTCAGCAATGATGAAGCGTTTATGAAATCCTGGGCTGAAATAAAATCCAACCCGGATTATAACGCGCAACTGAGCAAAATTGAACAAGGCCTGAGTTTTGAGATGAGCGCCCGTCAACCTTACCTTGAGGCGTTTACAAACAAAGATAGTTTATGGTGGAAAAATGAGATCGCTTCTCTGGAAAAGAAAATCAATAGTGAGCAGGACCCATATTCCGTTGCCATGTACAAAAGGATCAAAGGCTTTTGGGGAATTGCCTGCTACTCCATTGGCAACCGCACTATCAAACTTCGCGATGTAAACTCATTAAAAAAGATCATCACCGTATATCGAATGTTGGAACCTGAAAACCCGTATGTGCTTTATTTCTCTGCTTTTCCTGCATACTGGAAAGGCGAAACCGGGAAAACTGAAAAGATTTTGAAAAGCGCAATCAATGCAGGATTTTCTGATTGGGGCCGGCTGAATGAAGACTTTCCGAAGTCGGTCACTTTGAAAGTGCGTGAACAGGACAATTACTGATTTCGACAAGAAAGTAACAACCCGATCGCTTCTTTCAATGTTAATATCAATTATTTTTGCCGTACTGGTAAATTGAATAAATCCCGGAAAAAAAAGAAATTTAATCCATTAGAATTATTTCATAGAAATGCCTGTAATTAACATTATTATTCTGGTTGGAAGTATTCAGGGAATATTTCTCTCATTTCTGATTTTCTTTAAAAAGCATATTGTCTTTCACCGATTATTCGGGGTTATTTTATTCAGCATTTCACTGGCACTTTTAATCGCATATTTACAGTTAGTGCTCGATTATCAAACCTATTCTTTTCTGATCAAACTTAATGTGGGATTACCATTGATTTTTGTTCCGGGCCTTTTGATTTATCTGCGTAAATTGTCAGGTACACATACCGTAAATGATGTTTTTACCTATCTTTTATTTTTACCGCTGGCTTTGATTATTATTTACAACCTGCCTTTTTATTTTGGAAATGTTTCCAACAAGCTTGAATATTTCATTCGCAACGAAATTGAAGGTAAACCCCACCTGATCGAAAGGTTTGAAGAAATTTTCATTGAGTTCTTTGTAACGTTGTTCAGTTTCATAGCAATTATCGAATCAAGGAAATACAAAAAGCGTGTTGAGCTTGTTTTTTCAAACCAGTCGAAGGCAAAAAGCAGGTGGATATCCTTCCTGGCTTATTCAATGTTCATTCTTACTTCATTTGCATTAATTCTCTCTGTTTTGGCATTGTTTATTGAACAAACTCCCCTTGAGTTAAATTTTGTAACTGCTATTGGATCCACCATCGTGATATATTACATTGCTTATTACTTATTGACCCACCAGCAGGCATTTACTGAGATTTCATCCGAACTAAGTAATTTATCGTCAACTGAACCAGGTAATACCCTTAAAAAGGATTCAGAGGCAAAACTTCACAAAGAATTTGAAAAAAAGATTATTGATCAATTGCAAAAAGAAAAAATATACACCAATCCCAATATCACCCTTTCCGCGCTGGCTGATAAAATTGGTCTACCACCTTATCTTACGTCTAAAATCATTAATACTAATCTGAATTTTAATTTTTATACCCTTGTAAATTATTACAGATTGGAACAGGTCAAGCAGGAATTACTGGTCAATCCAGAAAAAAGTATCATAGAAATTGCCTGGGACGCCGGATTTAATTCCAAAACTACTTTTTACGAGGCCTTTAAAAAAGATACCGGTTTATCCCCTTCGGAATTCATAAACCGTAATAAATTACTCGAAAATTAGTTCGGTTAAGCTAAAAATCCCACTAATTCGGGAAACCGGACTTCAAAAACACTTTACATATATAATTTCGCGCCCTCTCATAATTCAATACAATTCAATATTTATGCGACAAAAAATTGAACTGGTCTTTGGACTTGCTTTATTAATATTTCTTGCTTCGTGCGGTAAAGATCCGCTGCAGCCTAACAACCTGGTTCCTGCCACGGTGGACGACGATCCCAACCTCCCGGCCCTGGATATTAATGGTACCCGTTTGCACCTTGAAACGTTTGGAGACCCCGCCAATCATGTGATTATATTTCTGCATGGTGGACCCGGAACCGGAGATTACCGAGCCTTCGGTCGGATGCTGAATACATACGACGGATACAAACTCACCGATGAATATTTTGTGATTATGTACGACCAGCGTGGTGCCGGCCTTTCGAGACGATACGGAGATATCAAATCAGCATATACTTATTCCATCGGGGAACTTTCGCTTTCAAGTTACCTGAAAGACCTTGAAGAAATAGTGGATCAATATTCACCCGACCAGAAGGTTATTTTGTTTGGACACTCCTGGGGAGGCATGCATGCCATGATGTACGTCAATGCTCATCCCGACAGGGTAGCCGGCGTTATTCTTAGTGAACCGGGATCATTTAATGCCGAAATTGAAAATGATCTCACCCTTTCCATTGCATCTACCAATTTATTTGGAGAAGCAACAAATGACATTTACTGGAATCATCAGAACATTTCACCTGATAGCCATGAAATGCTTGACTACTCTTACATGAATGGATTTTACAATGGTTTGGGACCCGAATATTACCATTTCAGCGAAACCGATATCCTGCCGGTTTACCGGTTTGGTGCTGTGGCAAGTGTTAATGATCTCGGTCCGGATGGAATGACTTCAGATGGAACTTACACCTTTGATTTTACAACCAACCTTGATCTTTTCACTACCAAAGTTTTGTTTATCAACGGAGACCTTAACGAAGTGCTCACGCCTGAATACCAAATGAAAAACAGGGCCTATCTTCCCAATTCAGAAATGAAAATTATTCATAATGTCGGGCATGATCTGATCTGGATCAGGGCTGATGAGCATGTAAGATTAATCAAAGAGTATTTAGATGAAGTTCTTAATTAATAAACGAATGAAAAAAATATTTTTGATCATAACTATCGGATTTTGTTTTTCACTGTTAAAGGCACAGGATAATCAATCTGGAATACTTCAGGAAGGTGAAAAAAGAGTTGGTGTTGCAACCGGAATTGATTATTCCATTTTGCCCCTCGAACTATCCTACCAGCGTGGGTATCAAATTTTTAATTACAAACACCCTGTAGCACTTGGAACCGAAATCAGTATACCCATGTTTAACCCGGATTTTAGCGACATACGGATTCGGCTCACTTCAGAAACATCATTTATTCAGAAAAATAAATTTGTTATCAGGGGTGGCATCGATCCCGTATTCGTCAATGTAAAAATGGAAACCGAACGCATGTCGTCAGTTGGAGCCGATTTACATGTGTTTACCGGATTTGTTAATCCGAAGTGGATGCTTGGATTGGATTTGAATTACAACCAGATTTTTCAACTTACATTAAGCATACCGAAAAGTATCGTGAAAATGTATTCGAGGATGCAGTGGATGGTTGGTACAAATTAACGGCTTCCAATCTTCGTGTGGGAATCAGGGCGAACCGTTCGTTTAATAAAACAGATGCTTACCTCAAAGCAGGGCTATCAAAAACAGGTACTTTTGAAGATTACCTTTTTGTACCCACGATGTATGTTCTTTTAGGGATTAATTATAAATTTTAAAATAAGCATTAAAAATTGCATGAGATACAATGAAAGTGGGTATAACCCAAAATATGGTTGGAATTAATTTTATTATTTGTATCAAAAAATTCACAAGTATACCGGTCGACATTTTTTAGTGGCTGTAATAGCCCCGATCAATTTATAATAATATTATTTTTGGCCATTCATCATTTACCAAATGCAATAGATGCGAAAAATTATAATTCTGATTCCCGTTATCCTATTTTCAACATTAACTTTCAGCCAGGAAATTGCCCAGCAGCCTAAAACATTTAATAAGGGCAACCTGTACATTTACTGGGGCTGGAACTGGGGCTGGTATACCCGGTCGAATATTCATTTTACGGGCGAAGGTTATGATTTTACGTTGGAAAAGGTGGTAGCCAAAGACCGGCAATCGCATTTTGGAGTTGATCCTTATTTTAATCCCGGCCGCATTACCGTACCGCAGTATAATTACCGGATTGGTTATTATTTTAATGAAAACTGGGATATTTCACTCGGGATGGACCACATGAAATATGTTGTGCAGCAGGAACAAACAGTCACTATTTCAGGATCAATAGATGGAACTGGGACACCCTATGACGGCACTTATAACGGCGATGATATCCTTATTACCGAGGGCTTCCTGCAATTTGAGCACACCGATGGCTTAAACTATCTGAACAGCGAGATTCGCCATACACACCACTTATTTGAAAAAGGGGTGATGCGCGTTAATCTAAAGGAGGGCGCCGGACTGGGGGTTGTAATCCCCAAAACCAATACCACCTTGCTGAATAAAGATCGTTATGATGAATTTCACCTGGCGGGATATGGTCTTGATATTTTGGCCGGGCTCAATTTTACGTTTTACAATTTCTTTTTCGTGCAATCAGAAGCAAAGGGTGGTTTTATTCATTTACCCGACATAAGAACCACAAATAGTACCTCCGACAATGCGAGTCAGCATTTTTTCTTTTCGCAGGTTAATATCGTATTCGGTGGAATAATTCACTTGTAGAATTTTTTCATTTGTAATTAGCTTTAAAATCTTTTGTACCTTAGCATCACCAATTTAAAACAGTTGTAATTACAACTTTTATCTCCGGGATCAACAATAGGTAAATTTTCCAAAAACAAGCAGGTTTCTTAATTCTTTCAAGAGGTTTTCGCAAAGGGAAATGTGGAGCAGTAACCACTTTAAAAACGGGTGTATCTGAAAAACCATAAGAGTAGGATCCTTAAATCAACTTGACAATGGAAGGAATTCAAATCAATTTTGTTGCTATTTTAATTGTAGTAGTGGCCAATTTCGTACTTGGCTTTCTTTGGTACACACCCCTTTTTGGCAAAATCTGGGGCCGTGAAATGGGCTACGACATGAATGAAAAACCAAAAAGCTCTGAAATGATCAAAGGAATGGTTTTTATGATCATCGGGAATGTATTGTTTGCCTGGGTACTGGCTCACAATATGGCCGCCTGGACTTTTGTGCCGGGGAGCGAAGACATACCTCCATTCCAAAATGCGATGATGGCCTCCATTTTCACCTGGATGGGTTTTTATTTCCCGGTCGACCTGGGATCTGTTGCCTGGGAGCGTAAATCATGGAAGCTGTTTTTCATCAATACCGGGTATCACCTGGCTTCACTCATGGTGGCCGCATTAATTTTGTCGTATATGATGTAGAACAAGATCATTTGCCTGAATTTATCTCAAAATATTATTTATTTTATACAGTAATTTAGGTAAGAAATAGGCGTGCACGCTTTAATGAAATAAGAAGTAAGATGCCCCGGCCGATCGAAATCAGCCGGGGCATCAAAATATAAAAGTCACAAGTCCTTTATTGTATATCAATTAGAAGTAAAACCACAATTGCTACAATTCGATGACCATGTCTTTAAGCGACCAAAAAATTGCCATTACATCTTTTTTGGTTTCTTCATCGATACCGCGTTTTGTTAACACCATCATGGTATCATCGAGGGCAGCCATGAACTCTTTATGGGATATATTCATACCGGTATGTACCTCCTTTAAATCGCGACCCGTGTAAGGAAACGGACCGCCACTGCCGGCAATAAAAAACTCAGCAAGATGTTTTTTAGCCAGCTCCAGTTCCGGAGTTCCTTTATAGGGAAGGAACCTTTTTTCAATGGTTGGGTTCACCATGTGTGCATCAACCACATCATCAACAATGGCTGAAATCCCTTCCGCACCACCCAAACGATCATATAAGCTGGCGGTTGAATTATCAGCAGCCTCCTGTGCCCATGAGATCAGTGCGAAGAACAACATTGTGATTGCAAGTGACATAATTTTTTTCATTTCAAAATAATTTAGTTATTCCTTTAAATAATTTTAATTTGTTATTTCCCCTTATTGTAATATAATGTTTGGGAGTAATCTACCGGCCAAAATTAGAAGCTATCCCGAAATCAGGATATTAAAATTTTCCCAAATGCGTGTAAATTTGGTTCAGGAGAAATTTCAACAATTAATTATTGCTATTAACCAGCTCTGAAGGCGCGATTCCGAACTGTCGGGTAAAACATTTTGAAAAATAGGATGGGCTGCTAAAACCGGCTTGAAAAGAAACTTCTGAAATAGTACCTTTTTTTCGCAATAGCATTTCATGCGCCTTCAATAACCTGTAATGTTGCAGGAAATTATTGGGTGAGAAGTTTAAAACATCTGTCATATTTCGATACAACTGAGATTTGCTTACACCAAGGTTATTACAAAAATCAGAAATCCTGATATCACTATTGTCCCACACCTTTTCAAGATAGTTGAAAAAGCGGGTTAGAAATATTTCTTCATCATTGGAAAGGACCCTTATATTACTGCCATTGGCAAAGGAATTCCTGTTTTCGCTTTTATACAATTCTTTAACTTCATTCGTAATTATAATTTTTGCCCCATTCACATAACACATTCTGTTGGCAAGGGTGATCGTATCGGCAAAAAGCTCCTTACTTTCTGTGACAGGTATGCCACTACTTAAACTAATTACGAAGTCATTGCTATCCTGATGGTCAACAAGCTTTTCAAGAACCTTCAATGCACACGTTACTGCCTTTGCAACAGCGGTAAAGGAGGCTAATACAAAATCCGGCTTACTTGTAACAACCCGGCCTTCACCTAATTGCACACATTGTGCAATTTCCTGTTCCAAAAACAACCCATTTTCTATCTGCTTTTTAGTATTTTGAGGAGTAAATCGCAGGAAACCTATTTTGATAACCATCAAGGTACGAAATGCAGGATCATTTATGATATTTAATTCAGTATCCCGGGCCTTTACAGGGTCTTCAATCCGTCCAAGAAATGATTCTACGATGTTTGCATCAACTTCAATAATCCGGTGTGGTACTTCGCCATGAGCATCATCATGCATCTCTTTTATACGGCTTGCATCCGGAGCTTCAATCAGGCAAAATGCAGTTTTTCGCTGATCATCAAACCAATAGGTCAAACCCCGGCAATCATATTCATGTTGGATTTTGAGGTCTTGTTGATGTAATTGCGCCACCATTTCGGCAGTTACATGCTCCGAAACATCATGGCGGTCCATATAAATTGGCATTTTAAAAAATTGTTGTGACTTTTATTTAAAACTTTGATCATGCAGTTATATAATCCATGATAATTACATGATCATTATTGAAATAACAACTACACCCTTTGTATGTTCAATCACTGTTTTTATGTATTATCAATACTTCTTAATTGAACATTGCTCATGTTTTGAAAGTCATGTATAGCGATCTGATGAAGTGATATTAAAATTTTCGTTTAATTTATTTGTAGCTCAAAATTTATTTAAATGAAGCTCAAATTTGCATGGGTTTAAGTCTTAAATTGTAAATTTATGAGCTTAAAAGTTATAAAGCATAATAGTAAAAAGGAGCACAATAAAATTCCCAATGATTAAAATGCGGCTAAAAATCAAAATCCCGATGGTAATATTGCTTTTTGGATATGTGTTATTATCCTTTCAATTACCACAATCAAAAAACCGCTTTTTTTCATACACTATAAATCCGGACAATCAGGATTTGCGATTTTTTTGGAAAAATGATAGCGGCCAAATTTTAAACACATTCAACAATTTGATTGATTATACGTATTCAAAAGGCTTCGATTTGGTGTTTGCAATGAATGGGGGAATGTATAAAACGGATTATTTTCCGCTCGGTTTGTATATTGAAAACAAGAAAGAATATACACCTATTAACATGGCAGATGCCTATGGCAATTTCTACCTAAAACCAAATGGTATATTTTATCTTGATACGGCAAACAAGGCGAAAATTTGCGAATCCAGCAAGTTTGTTAACAATGGTGATATTAAATATGCCACCCAATCGGGGCCCATGCTTATAGTGGAAGGTAAAATTCATCCCGCTTTCATCCAGGGATCACAAAATCTGCATATCCGGAATGGAGTGGGTATTTTACCAGATGGGAATGTAGTGTTCGCAATTTCAACGGAAAAAGTGAATTTTTATGATTTTGCAATGTTCTTCAAAGATCAGGGTTGTAAAAATGCACTGTACCTTGATGGCTTTGTATCGCGAATGTACCTTCCTGAAGAGAACCAGATAAAAACAGATGGGAAGTTTGGAGTATTTATAGGAGTTCTGGAAAAAACAAGTAATTAATGGATATTTAGGATTTACCTCAATTTTCAACAAAAAATAATTTCTGTGATAATCCCCGCCTAATAGATGACCGTCGGGTTGGTGTGAAATCTGTGGCCTCTAATCAACCCATCCAATTCCGAAATCTCCTATATTTGCCCTTCGATTCGACAGATTAAATTTATATGTCTAAAAAAAACATAGCCGTCGTCAGTGGCGGCGATTCAGGTGAATACGGAATTTCCGTTCAAAGTGGTGAAGTGGTAAAAAAGTACCTGGCAGGTGATCAATATAACGTGTATCCCATCCTTATAAAAGGCACCGATTGGCTGTATACCTGTCCGCACGAAAACACTTACGAGATAGATAAAAACGATTTTTCTCTTCCCATGATCGCCGAAAGAATTCATTTCGACTTTGTATTTATTGCCATCCATGGCACCCCCGGCGAAGATGGCAAACTGCAGGGCTACCTCGACATGATGGGCATCCCCTACTCCACCTGCGACCATGTGGTTTCGGCACTCACCTTCAACAAGCATCTTTGTAAGCTTGCAGTGCAAAGCCTTGGGATCAAACTGGCCCATTCGGTTTTCAGCACAAAAAATGATCATATCACTGCCAGCGACATTCTACAGAAATTAAAATTGCCACTTTTTGTAAAACCCAATAATGGTGGGTCCAGCGTGGGCATGTCAAAAGTAAATAAAGCAGAGGAGCTTGAAGCAGCTTTAAACAGGGCCTTTGAAGAGGATGATGAGATCCTTGTAGAAGAATTTATCAAAGGGCGTGAAATTACCTGCGGTGTTCTAAAGCACAAAGGCGAAATCATTACACTTCCTGTTACGGAAATTATCTCCAAAAAAGAGTTTTTCGATTTTGAAGCCAAATACGACCCCAAACTTGCAGAAGAGATCGTTCCTGCTCAAATTCCAGAAAACATATTCAAACATTGCCAGGAAACCTCGTCGCAACTATACCAGCAACTGAACTGCAAAGGCATTGTCCGCTTTGATTATATTTATAACGACGACGGCATGTTTTTCCTGGAGGTGAACACCGTGCCCGGCATGACCGAAGCCAGTATTGTTCCTAAAATGGCCAGGGCTCACGGTTTAACACTGGATCAATTGTTTGGGATGGTGGTGGAAGAGGTGATGGGAAACTAATTATTTATCTCGGCTCACCAAGTATAAAAATCAGAATTTAATCTGACTTAAAATGGGATCTTTATTTATTCAGGATTTTATCTTATTTTAGGGTCAATAATTTTCTATTGGGGATGAAAGTATATTACCTAATTACAGTATATATTTTTCTTTTTGCTTCAGGATTTTCACAATCAAATCAAATTCATGGCTTTGTTATTGACTCGTTATCTCACCTCCCAATATCCAATGTTAACATCATTGATGAAATATCAAAAGCAGGCACTACCACAGATAATGAGGGGTATTTTGTTTTAAACTTTCCAAACTCAATATTGGATTTAACGTTTTCACATGTTGCATACAATGAACAACACATTAATATTAATGATATTGACACCACCTCCAATCCTTTTCTTTTTCAATTATTACCCAAAACATATTTGTTAAACGAATTCACCATAAGCGATAAGACTTATGAGGTTATTTACAAAAAAAGAAATGAGTCGATAATTGATTATGAAGTATATAACAACCGGATATTTTTTATTGTCCGAAACTTCACTGATAGCAAGTCATATCTTAAAATAAAGAACATTGCAAGCGGAGATATCATCGACTTCAGATTATCTTTTAAACCGAACCAGCTCTTTATTGATTTATTTGACAACTTGAATATAGTTTCTACTAAAGATTCAGCATATCAGTTGATTTTACTAGCGGATACCATTTCCATTAATAATCCCATAAGTTTTATTGATTTAAAAGAATGCAGTGTTAAATATAACTTCAGGCACAAAGGGAAATATTATTTCACTGATAAAAGCATAATCGGAGATAAGATAATATATTCATCCGTTAACGAGGATAATGAGAAGGAACTATTATATCAAATTTTTGATACCAGTAAAGTTGATTTTTACTATCGGGAGATGGTTTTTCTTGGAATCATTAAAAAGGGGCCGCCAAATGAAAAGGAAGAATTGGTTAGCAAATATTTCAATCATCCAAGACTGTATTTTGAAAGAAATTTCATGTACAATAATATTTGTATCAATTTCTTTAAGTTAGATCAGAAAATATATATTCTGGATAACCTAAACAACAACATCATTTCATTTGATGAGAATGGCCAGTTCCTGGAATTGAAGCCATTAAGAGATGTTTCCTCAAACTATATTGATTTAAGTAATTATGTAGAATTTAGTTGGCAAAAAATTATAATTATTGACTCCTTAGCCTCCAAATTATATCTCCCTATGAAAAATAAAAACTTCACAACTCTTTTTGAGTTAAATCCAAATACCGGCATTTTATCCAAATCTTTAACACTCCCACACATTTTAGTAAAGAAGATTCGTTTACACGGTGATGAAGTCTATTACCTGTATGAAAAACCAGGAAGTTTAAATGAATGGGCACTTTACAAAACCAGAATTCTCTGATTTTTAAAATATAAACTCGTTTCGGAGAACAAAAAAATCCGGCTTAACCGGATTTCAGGTAATATGTTTTCTTTGATTTTTCTTTTTCAAAAACCCCGATATAATCTATTAAAAGGAATTTCAACTGGCAGGTCGTGAACGGTTTTGTGACCAAAGTAACCTGACTTCCAAAACCCGAATCATCCACAAAAAAATCGTAAACGACCTTTGTTTTGGCTGGATTTAAAGGCATATCAAAGAACCAGGTATTTTTCAAATATTTAAAAGTTTGCTGGTCAGTCATCTCAATCACAAAGGGATCAAAATCTTCATCGTCTTCCCGCCGGTCGTACCGCTGCTGAAACGCCATGGCCGATACATTCAGTATGAATGTTGAGAAGAAAATGATCACCGTTATGGAAATTTTTTTACGCATAATTTCGTGTAGCCCAAAGATAAGAAAAAGTGCTAATTTTAAGATTTAATACGAATATATAAAGGGGTTTAGTATGAAAATCAAATTTAACCGTAATGATCAAAAAGAATCACGCAAAGTGCATGAATCTATAAATCGAATCTGGCAATTCTTTGCGCACCTGACGAATACTTCGCGCACTTTGCAGTTAGGTCTGGCCTTCGTTTTTATCATATTTACAATAACTTCATTTTCCCAAAAATTAACCGTCTCCGATTCCTGGCTGCAAATCCGCGCCTCAGCCAATAACCCGCTCTACACCACCTATGCCGCCTCCATGGACCGCTCCAGACTTTATGGCGACAAAGCCTACAAAATGAATTATTACGCTGATTGCGACCCGCTGCATTATTGGACAGATCAGGGTGGCAGCATTTTTAATATTTGGATGATCAATAAGCTGGTGATCGATAAAGTTGGTAAATATGTTCAAAAACCTGTTGTTACAGCTAGCTTCCCTGATATGGCCCTGCTGGAATATGAACCTTTAGAAGGGATCAATGTGCAGGAGTGCTTTTTTGTGTATAGCTCAAAAGTGGCCATCAACAGGCTTTCCATTACTAACATCTCCGGCAAACCTCAACTTGTAGAACTGTTTCCGGTTTTGGACCTGGGAAAAGACTCCCTCGAAATCATCGGTTTCGACAAACAAAACTACGGCTATCTCACCCAACATTTTGAAACAAAAAAACGCCTGATCAGCAACCTCTACAAAAACGCCCCATATCCCACTCATTGCCTCGATTTTTTCTGCGGAAGCGAACAGCCCTATTCCTATGGTGGTTTTAGCGGCAATCTGGATGATTTCTACAATTACATTAAAACCGATTTCTATTCAGAAAACAGGTCACAAGATTCATTGAATTTTGCTGATTCAGGATTGGTACGCTTTGTTTCATTGCATTATCAATTTGAACTTCAACCCGGCGAAAGCAAAACCATCAGCTATTTAAGAGGATTGCAGGATCAATCTGAAGATCCGGTTAACCTAATTCAGGAAATTAACACTGCTGCAGAAGCCAACTTCCAGCAATTTTTAAATGAGAATGTTGCCCTTTTTAAATCAGTTCCCCGCATCGATTTTAAAACGGAGGACGAAAAACTGGTTTACCTCGGCGCTTTTAATCTTGTTCGTGGTTGCATGTTGCCGCCTGCGGATAAAACTGCTCATAATTTTTACGTATTCTCCCGCAATCCGCTCTGGGGTTGGGGACATGGCCACCAGGTATTACATGAATCACTAAGCATGCTGGCTTATGTATATTTGGATCCGCAATCTGCTATGGAATCACAGCGGGTATACATGGAGCAACAGGGTGAGGATGGCCTGATTGCTTATCGTCATGGCCCGGGAGGCATGCAGGATTATCCGCATAAAGATGAATCCACCACCTCTGCTCCCTTTTTCAGTTGGATAAACTGGGAAATATACCAGACAAGCAAAGACGAACAATTTCTTCAGGAAGCTTACACCTCAGGAGTAAAATACATGAACTGGCTGACCAAACACCGCGACACCGATCAGGATGGGACTTTTGAATGGGGTCCTTACGGCATCATCGAAAACGTGCGCGACTGGTACAATGCCGTTTTCCAGGTTTCAGCCGAACGTTACCTTGATGTAGATAAAGAAGATATCTCCGACGAATTGGAATGCCTTGATCTAACGGCCATGGTAATAAATGAAATGCGATGTCTGGCCAGCATGGCCAACGCGCTAGGGAAGGAAAAAGAATCCAAAAGCTGGACAAAGAAAGCAGATCAGACTTCCAACTTACTCAATGAATTGATGTGGGAACAAAATGATCATTTCTTTTATTCTGTTGACAAAAAAGATCATTCATTTTACTTCATGGACCGCGATCTGCGCAGGCAGGAGATTATCGGCTTTTTACCTATGTGGGCCAGCGCCATTGATCAGGAAAAAGCTGGCTTACTGGTCGGAACCCTAACCGACACCACCAAATTCTGGCGAAAATTCGGGGTGCCTACCCTTGCCGCCGACGATGAATGGTTCAGTCCGTATGTAGATTATTGCTGCAAATGGAATGGCCCGGTTTGGTTGCTTTGGGATTATATGGTTTATGACGGATTAAAAAAATATGGATTTGATAAAGAGGCATCGGAACTTGCTGACAAGATGATCCTGGCGGTTAAGACACAGCTTTCTAAAAATCATAATTATTGGGAATCATACAGCCCGGATAATACGGTTTTGGATTGCCCTCCCAATTATATCTGGGATGCCATCATGGCGAAATTGCTGATTGATGAATATGGGCGTTGATACCGGTTCTGTTAAATTTTGATTCGAATGGGTATGTCGTCCCTACGGGGCTTGTGGGGTTTGTTGGCTTTAATTCTATAAATATTTCGTCCCTACGGGACTTCTTTTGTCGGATTCGTAAAACCTTCCTCCCATATTTTGTCCCTGACGGGACAATTGCTTGCTCTGAAAAAAATGATTTTAGCTCGCCATGTATAATCTGTTTGTGTTTCAACATCACCGTCAGGTGCAGAACATGGGTTAAATAAACTATATGCACAACCTAAGTCCCGTTGGGACGCAACAAAATTACACAGCTCTGATTAAAGAAAAATCCCCACCTTTGCAACCATCCATCGGCTTTGTTGTTAGCATATATTAAATGAAATCATCCAAACGCGACATCCTTTTCACCGTGCTTGCGGGCATATTTATTACCAATGCCATTGCAGGTGAATTTATTGGTGGAAAGCTTATTCAACTCGGGCCTTTCACCATGAGCATCGGGATTATCCCATGGCCGGTTGTTTTTCTCACTACCGACCTGATCAACGAATATTTCGGTCGTGAAGGTGTTAAACGGTTGACTATACTTACTTCCATTCTTATTGCCTATGCCTTTATTTTGCTTTTTTTCGGGATGCTGGTCCCGGCTTCTTCCATATCACCGGTAACGGATGAGTTTTTCCATGGCGTTTTCGGTCAGTCGATGTGGATCATTGTTGGAAGCATCACGGCATTTTTAGCTTCTCAGCTTCTGGATGTGGTTGTTTTTTGGGTGATCCGTAAACGAACCGGGCACAAAATGATATGGTTGCGGGCTACCGGTTCCACCGTCGTTTCACAATTAATTGACACCTTCATTGTAACCGGCATAGCTTTCTGGCTTCCGGGTAAAATCTCTTTTGGCGATTTTATTAATACATCGGCAACCGGATACGTAGCCAAACTGGGAATTGCCATTGCCATCACTCCGCTTATCTACCTGGGGCATGCGCTTATCCACAAGTATCTGGGTGAGGAAAAATCAGAGGAATTAATTGAGGCAACCGCCATGAATGAGGTTCATGAAAAATAATAATACAAATCTTGATAAATAAAAACGCACTGACTTGCAGGTACAAGCCAGTGCGAATTAAATCAATTTATTAATCTATCTACTGAACAACTACTTTCCTCACGTCCACTTCACTTCCAACTTTGATTTGAACAAAATAAACACCTTTTTCATAATTGCTGAATTCGAGCATGGTGGTTTCACCATACCATTCAAACTCGTCAACAGTGCTTCCGGTGATATTCATTACTGTAACAACCGCTTTATCAAATGAAGGCTCTCCGTGGAAGGTCAGCTCCATGTTGTCGCTTGTAGGATTGGGGTACAAAGTGATGAATGATCCGATATTGAAATAATTTTCATCTATAGCTACGATTTGCGTACCGTCCACCGGGCTATCGGCAAAGGTTACCAGGTTACAAGCCACGATCAGATGGGGATTAAAACCGTCATCGCAATCGGCACAGGTTACGCCTGTTACACAATCGGGGTGGTTGGGGTGGCAATAATCCACATAATCCTCATCAAAAACATAACCCAGAGTAATGTCGGGATCATTCACATAAGGAGTCATATTAAAATCAAACCAGGGGGCGATGGATCCCGGGCACCAACCGGCACGATTATAAAACCAGGTTCCATTCTGTGGGGAACATCCGTCAGGATTTGGATTACAGACTGCCCAGTTATGCTGATCAAAAGTTTGCTCTCCATTCACCCAGATATGGTGGGTATCATCATGGAATTCGGCAGCATTTCCTGTGTTCAAATCACCCCAACCATGACCGGAGGATACAAGTTTTAAGGTTGAAGCCATTGCATTATCTGGATAGGTAAAGCTCCAGTCTTCCACAGGCTGCAAGTTGGCAAAATCTCCAAACTGATAGGTTTCCCACCAAACAATATCAATAAAACTGTAATTGTGCACCGGAGCGCCTTCACTGTAATCAAGGGTCAAATCATAAATATAACCATTGTCGAGCGTGTAGCAATTCACCCTGAAATCCACTTTTCCCTGCAGAATCGACATATAATCGGTCAGATCGATTGTGTGTGCACAAGGAACGCCATAAGGTGTGATGTACCGGATAATTTCAACCCATTTGCCATCATGCCCGCAGGCATCTACGCTGGCTACACGGTCCCACTCACCGCAACCTCCTGTCGGGCAGGTAACTTCAAGAGTAGCTGTGATCTGATCAAAAGCACCTAAATAACAAGGTAATTCAGCAGTTACAACCTGCGATGGATTATCTGTACTGATCCAAATTCCATCCACAGCCTGGGCTTCCATGTCTGAAACCTCATCGGTAATATTAATGGCAACAGGTGTTGTTGTAGTGGTACCAAAATTCGTTTTTGCAATGATATTCAAGGTATAATTTCCAAAAGCCGGAGGCGCCCACCATCCTGAGTAATATCCATCGCCCCAGTTGGTTGGCTGGAAGGTAACTCCGTTTACACTAAACTGCACCTGGTCAACCGAAAACAATTCCGGGTATTCGATGGTGACATAAGCTGCCAATTGAATATAATCGAGGTTGGGTACGTAAACATCACCAGCCAGTGGATTCCTGGGATCGATATCAGCAACATGCACATCCGGATCGATGACCATGAAAGCATTCTGAACAGGCTCAGCAGGATCATAGGTTCCGTTGCCTGGTTGTGTTGCTTCCACCACTACTTCACCGGCATCACCGGTAAGGGTAAGCATATTGCCATCCACAGTTGCCGGACCTGAAATCACTTCAAACTCAACAGTAAGACCTGAGGTTGCAGAGGCTTCAAGTGCAAAGGGGGCATCTGTTGTAAGGTGATTTGGGATTTGAGCAAAAGAAATCGCCTGGTATCCGACATTCACCGTACCGTTAAAATTGGAGGTTTCGCCGGTAAGTGCAAAGTTGAGCAGTTCGGCATCACGCTCAGGGCTTCCAACTTCGCTGATCAGATGAGTAATGGTGGTATTGTTTCCACCCGGATCTCCCTGATCCATTTTATAATAAAGCTGGAGGCCAGGTTCATTTCCGACAAGCTCATCATCCATCATATCCTGAATTTGACCTTGCGTAAGCGCAATATTCCATGCCGACACTTCATCAATCCGGCCACCATATACAAAGTTAAATCCTGCCAATGTACTTTTACCAATGGCGAAAGAAACATTTGAGTTGGTAAATTCACCTGAAGCCGGAGCTGATCCCATGAGTGATCCATTTACATAAAGCGTAACCGAACTTCCATCATACACCCAGGCCCAGTGCTGCCATACCTGAGGTATGGTAGATCCGGCCGGTGCAACATACTCAAATAATCCATTTCCGGTTTCGAGTCGGCATTCCACTGCACCATCATTCAATTGGATCATATAAAAGCCGTTTCCACTGGTACGGAAACCCATCATTCCCTGCCCATAGGCAAGCTCGTCGCAGTAAAACCAACCCGTTATGGATATGGCTCCTGCATTTACGATGTACTGTGAAGCACCATCGAGTTTTACAAAATCATCAACCCTGTCGAAGTGCAGGTATTGATTTGATTGGGAAAGAAGAAAGATTGGCTGCAACAGAAATAAAACCGGAAGCAGCAAACGGAAAGCGTAAAGTTTTTTCATGATGAAGAATTTTTAATGGTTTATAAATATACTAAGATTTTTCTAATTAAGGTATCCACCAAAGCTTAACAAAGGAGTCATCACCACCCTGCCTGCTGATAGCAGCGGAAGTGTTTGAAGGATTATTCTCCAGCTCACTTGGCGGATAGGGCAAGCGGAAATGATCAATGGGGTCGCCTTCACGAGGTGTTGCCTTTGTTCGGCGCGCCAATGCATAGGCTTCCCAGGGCTGCCGGAATGCATCCAGCCACCGCTGTGCATAAATCAAAGCCAGTTTATCCTCGGCAAAAAAGATGAGGTTCGCCACATTAAATGAATTGGTTGAACCAAAGCCGGGATCGATATTAACCCAGCGTTCTGTGTTCTCCATTACATTTGACCAAAAATCACAGGAGGCTCTGGCTGCAGCAAAATACTCCAAATCCGCCTGGGCCGGATCAGCCGGAACACCAATTCCACGCATGTATGCTTCAGCTTTAATAAAATGAACTTCAGCACCGGTCATCAGTACCTCGGGCACATCATATTCATCCCTCGTTAGATAATAATTAAAGGGCGAATAAATACAATCATCACCTTTGATGGTGTAATTCAGATCACGGTGATTTCCATAAGGAATTCCACCAGCAGGTGGGGTATTTGCATCCGGAATTTGCGGATACGGAACCCAGTCGCCTTCGTTGTTGGTTTCAAAAAAGACAAATGCTCTCGGATCAAAAATACCACTTCCATCAATGCTATCGTGGTTGGATATCTGGTGCCAAATTGTGGTTCCCATGCGCAGGTTTTTGTGCTCCCTGAACGACCAACTGGCGCTTTGTCGCAACCAGCTTTGTTGCCTTGGCCACATACACACACTTTCCAGGATTGGTGAATCCAGGTTGTAACCTTCCAGCACAGGCAGTTCATTGGTAATGATCTCACCAATGATCTCAGCAGCCAGATCGGGCTCCACTTCTGCCATTCGCATAGCATGACGCAAACGCAGTGAATTGGCAAACTTCACCCACATCTCAAGGTCACCGTAAAGCAGATTGTCAAATTGTGAGATGTCATAATAAGCCACTCCGTTTATCGAATCATTTTCATAATCAATATTTTCGGCAGCCCATTTCAGGTCATTCAGCAGACTTTTATAAATCTCCTCCTGCGTATCAAATTCTGGCCTAACATACTCCAGGCTTTCAAAACCACGGCCCGCATTAAAGTAAGGCATATCCCCAAAAAGATCAGTCACCCTGAATGTTTTATAAGCTTTAATCACTCGTACCATTCCCTTGAAGTTATTAAGTGCATCAGGACCATATTCCGTATCCAGGACTGCAAACCGTTTTTCAATATCACGGATTATTGCAAGGGTTGTATAATAATTCGACCAAATTTCTTCGGTGCCAATACTCAGGTTCGACCACGCTTCAGCAGTGAGTGCACCCAGTTGGGTTTGTTTATAGAGCACTTCATTATGCACATAAAACTGCTCGTTCCAGCCCAGTTCCAGTGATTGAATCACCGAATTGAACAATGGGCCCACATCGGTTTGGGTAGGTTGGAAAGGATTCTGATTCAGTTCTTCAAAGTCTTTGGTGCAGGAAACAAAAACCAATCCTGCCAGCAAAACCATCCCGATTACTTTCTTATACATTTTGATATATGGTGTTCTTTTCATGATCGCACAATTTAAAATGAAGCATTGATACCAAATGAAATTGACCTTACGCCCGGCAGCGAAGCCCATTCAAGTCCCTGCGCATTTCCGGCCCCATTGATCCCTTCGGGGTTGATATTATCCGGTAGGGTTGTATAGAGGTAAAAAAGGTCCCTTCCCACAATAGAAACACTCAAATTCTGAAATACTTTGGTTTTATCGATGAGCTTCCTTGGGAAATTATAAGTTAAGGATATCTCCCTGAATTTCACCCAGGTGTTTTCCACAATTCCGGGCGTAGATAGGAAATGCCCCCACCCTCCTGCATTGGGCATATATTTAAAGTAATAATGAACCACTTTATCATTGGGGGTTCCGTCGGCATAAACGCCAGGGAGGATCACTCCCACGTTCCGGGTCACACCATCTTCATCGGTGTAAGGCAATCCACCACCATCGCGTTCAAGCAGGGTTTCAGGACTTTGTCCGGTTTGCAGGCCAATAACATATGATCCACAATAAATATCACCCCCCCATTTGGTATCAATCAGGGTGCGAAGCGTAAATCCCTTATAACTGAATTGGGTCCACCAACCGCCCAGGAAATCGGGAGATGCATTACCAATGGGAACCCGGTTTTCGGTGTATTCATAATGGGTTCCGGCATCATTAAGAATGGGCTGTCCATTTTCATGATACACATAATCATAACCTACGATTGTTCCGTATTCTTCCCCTTCGCGCACTACCATGGCAGGTCCATTCAATCCCCAGATGTTAGCCAGTTCAAGGCTTTTGGCGCCTTCGCCCAGACTAACCACAAAATTTCGGTTGCGGCTGAAATTCATTCCCGTTTCAATCACCAGGTTATCGCGCTGCATCACCACACCACTCAGGATCAGCTCCCATCCCCTGTTCTCTAAAACGCCATTGTTTATCTTCACCTGGGAAGCACCTGAAGAGAGCGGTATAGGTGAGGAAAGGATCTGGTTATCGGATTTGATATAATAATAGGTAAAATCAACATTGATTCGATTATCAAAAATCCCCACTGTTGTACCGGCCTCGTAGGAATTTGCAAACTGAGGTTGTAATTCCAGTGGGGGTATGGTTCCGGGTAAAGTTGCAGTTTGCTGATTGCCGAACGACCCGAGGTTATACACAAAATCCAACTGGTATGGATCAGTATCGGTGGCCGTTCCGGCAATAGCCCCGCGTACTTTCCAGAAATCAAACCAACTGATGCCGAAATCAAAGGCTTCCGTTGGGATAAAGCTCAATGAAACCGAAGGATAAAAATAGGAATTACTATAGAATGGTAACGCCGATGACCAGTCGTTCCGGCCGGTGAGTTCAAGGAATACATAATTGCTATAACTCAGGTTGATGAAGGTGTAAAGTGAATTAGTATTTTTTTCGTATCGGTATTCGCGGTTGTCGTAAGTAATTTCGTTGGCATTGGCATAGTTGAGCATGGCAAAGAGCCACGGATTGGTCCAGGTGCCTGATTTCCCCCTTAATCCATATAGCCTGCGCTGCCACTGAGTTCCGCCAAAGGAAATCTTCCCACTAAATTTTGAATCAAATAAATTTTCTTTGTGAAAAGTGACCAAAAAATCGTTGTTATTGATCACATCCCGACCAAGTTCATTTTCATAAAATCCGTTTAGCAGACCCTGCAAATCTGTAGGATCATTGCGGGTTTCAAACTGGTTCAACGTAAAATCCAAGCCCAATCTTCCCAAAATATTTAACCAGGGCGTAACATCATAAGTGAGCGTAAATGCACCAATCAGCTTATCCCGGTCGAGTTTGGTCATATTGTGATGCTGATCCCAGGTGATATAAGGTGAAATATACCAGAAAGGGTAATTGCCACCCCATTCATTACGGGTTCCATCAGATAATTCATAATCATCCAGTTCGATGCCCTGCCAACTCCGTGGATAGGAATAGAGCAAACCTTTGCTAAATGAGCTGGCATCTTCACCCAGCATGGGACTGTTATCACGGTTAAACTGAATATAGCTGAATGCTAGATCAGCATGAACTTTTTCTGACACATTTATCCGCGAGCCCATGTTCACCGTGGTTTGATCATATTTGCTTGTTGGGATAATGGAAGTATTATCAGTTCTTGTAAACGATACCCTTATCGATCCCATTTCACCTGCTCCCGAAAAAGAAAGATTATGAGTTTGGGTATTCCCATCATTAAAAAACAGCTTTTGATTATCAGGCTGAGGCGAATATTTACGCATTTCACCATCCCACCAAAGTACATTTTGCCCGCGCATTTCTGGTCCCCACGAAACGGCAGTGCCGTAATACCCAAACAATTCGGAAGTACTCATTCCAAAAGGGCCATTGTCGGTGTGGGTGCTGGAAGGATAAAGCAAAGTACCTGTGCTGTCCGTTTCAAAAGAGGGTTCGGAGAGCGTAAGTGGTCCACCAACACCATATTTGTTTTGAACATCACGATAGCGATACGGATGACTCAATTTATAATTGTAACTATAATTTACTCCAAGTCCTTTTTTCCTGGAACCTCTTTTTGTTGTGATCAGCACCACGCCATTGGCACCCCGTGAGCCATACAACGCTGAAGCCGTTGGACCTTTGAGAATGCTCATATCCTCAATATCCTCCTGATTTATATTATTAATGGCCGAACCCCAGTCAACACCGCGGCCGATATCCGTAAGACCAGGCTCATTTTCCATCGGAACACCATCCACCACTATCAATGGTTGGTTATCTCCATCAATGTTGTTATTTCCACGAATTGTAATTCTCGTTGTCCCTCCATCAACGCCATTCACCGTGGAAACATTCACCCCTGCCGAACGACCGCTCAATGATTGCACCACATTACTGGTATTCGAAATGAGCAGATCTTCTCCTTTAAATGATTCCATGGTATAGCCCACTTCCCGCTTCTCGCGTTTGATACCCAGCGCAGTAACAACAACACCTTCAATCTCTTTGGCAGTGGGCACCATTTTAATATTTAGCGTTCGGCGGTCACCCACCAATTCCAGTCTTTCTTTAAAACCGATGTAGCTGAATCGCAGTGTATCGGTTGCTTTTACATTTTGTAAAGTGTAATTACCGTCAATGTCGGTAACAGTACCATAGGTGGTCCCCATGATGAGGATAGATACGCCGGGAAGTCCCTGTCCGTCATCCGCCGAAGTAATCTGACCGGTAAGGGTAAAACTCTGTGCATCCAGGTTAAACCACCAGCCGGAAAATAAGATCAATAAGGGTAAAATTTTTCTCATATATGAACTGATAATTGTTTTTCAATTGAATTATTTAGGTCATTTATATTCCCATTGGGAAAGCAAGAATCACGTGTTATCAATTTAACGGGAAGTACCTCCTGTACAATCGATTCCTCGTTTTTTTCGATTTGATTGAGCAGAATCTTAACAGCTCTTTCGCCAATATCTTCTACCGGCTGGGCCAATGCTGAAATAGCAGGATCAATCAATCTGAAAAGATCGATATCATCGAAACTTACCAATGAAATATCCTCAGGTATTCGCAGATTTTGGGATTTTAAGTACTCAATGCAGGCAACAGTAATATTATTGTTGATGGAAAATATTGCATCTAAATGGATATAGGATTTAAGCCACGACTCAAGTGCATTGGCAGTGTCGTGTTTAATATTATCAAACCCGATTTCCTTTACCAGCTCCGACCTGAACATCAATCCCAGCGATTTAATAGCCTCGCGGTAGCCAGCCTCCCGTTCACGAACCGAGCTAAGATGTGAAGGAGTGATTTTGAGCAGGCCAATATTTTCATATCCGTGTTTGATCATCCTCGAAACGACTTCACGCGTCGCTTCCTGATTATTTACCCCAACATAGTTGGTTTTTAGCCTCGGAAACTGGCGGTCAAACAAGACAAAGGGAAACTGCTCCTTTTTAAGGCTGGTGAAAAATGAACTCTCTTTTTGTGTAGTGGAAATCAGTAACCCATCAACCTGACGGTCGCGAAGCATATCAATCAGTTTGATCTCCTTTTCAGGATCTTCATCGGAACTGCAAAATATAACATTATAACCGTTAGCTGATGCTACTTCCTCCACCCTGCGGGCAATTTTTGCATAAAATTTATTGCTTATGTCAGCAACGATCAATCCGATGGTATTCGACTTTCCCAGTCGGAGTCCGCGGGCAATGTGATTGGGTTTATAATTGAGTTCACGGGCTTTATCCAACACCCTTTTTTGCGTTTCGGCTTTGATCCCTTTATCATCACCATGGCCATTAATCACGAAGGATACCAGAGATTTGGAAACATTTAAACTGCGGGCGATATCTTGCAATGAAGCTTTTTTCAATTGGCAATTTAACTAAAACGGTTTAGCAAACTTAATCAATTAATTTTCAAAGATCTACAGCAATTGAGGGAATCATTAACAAATTTAGGGAATAATTCATTCAATTGACAAGAAAATAATTGAATTTATGTGCAATTTATACCATTTATAAACAAAGCATTGATCGTTAAATGCCTGAATTGGTCAATAAGTTAAAAAATTTTGTCGTTCAAATTCGTTGGCTCACTTAATCTTATATTAAATCAAAACCAATCACCATAATGTTTTAACTTTGGAAATGCTTAAAACTCCAAAAATTATAAAAACAAAAGTGTTATGAATTTCAAAAAGATTTATTCTTTCGCGGGAATCATAGTTCTGCTGATCAGTTCTGCGCTTGCACAGGATTTAAACAGCCCGTTAACCCTCGATCCAAAAGTAAAATACGGTAAACTCGACAATGGATTTACCTATTACATCCGCCAAAACAGTGAACCGGCCGAGCGTATGGAAATGCGCCTGGTGATCAATGCCGGATCAGTTCTCGAAAACGACAGCCAGCAGGGTATCGCTCATTTAATTGAGCACATGTGCTTCAATGGCACCGAACACTTCGAAAAATCAGCCATCATTGATTTCATCGAATCTACCGGGGTAAAATTCGGGCAGCACCTGAATGCGTATACCAGTTTTGACGAAACGGTGTACATGTTGCAAATGCCAACCGACCGCGCCGGCCTGATCGACAGTGCGTTCCTGATCATGGAGGATTGGGCACACAATGTTTCGCTCGAAGAAGAAGAAATTGATAAGGAACGTGGTGTTGTTATTGAGGAATGGCGACTCGGTCTTGGCGCCGATGAAAGGATGAGGCAGCAATATTTCCCTGTTTTGCTCAACGGTTCAAAATATGCTGACAGGCTCCCCATCGGCATCAAGGAGATCATTGAAAATTGCCCTTATGATACAATCCGTAAATTTTACCACGACTGGTACCGCCCCGATTTAATGGCAATGGTGGTGGTGGGTGATATAAACCCGGATGATATGGAAGCCAAAATCATTGAACACTTTAGCAAAATTGCTAATCCTGAAAAGGAACGCAAAAGGGTAAATTTTGAAATACCCGATAACAAGGAGCCCCTGATTGGAATTGCAACCGACGATGAAGCAACCTATTCGCTAACCGGTATTTTTTATAAGCATGATAATGACATTAAAACAAGCGTTGGCGATTACCGCGATTATCTGAAAGAAAGGCTATACAATGGAATGGTAAACGCACGCCTTGCAGAGATTATGCAAAAACCAACCGCACCATTCATGTATGGTTATTCTGGATATGGCGGGTTTTTTGGCAGGACCAAAGACGCATACAATTCGTTTGCTATGGCTAAACCCACGATGATCAAAGAGGCAATAGATGTGATGGCACAGGAAAATGAAAGGGTAGAGCGTTTTGGTTTTACTGCTACTGAATTTGAACGCCAAAAACAGGAATTGCTTCGCAGTTATGAGCAACAATACAATGAACGGGATAAAATGAAATCGCGCGGTCTGGCGATGGAGTATGTTTACAACTTCCTTGAAAAAGAACCCGTACCTGGAATAGAAGCCGAATACGAAATGGCCAATGCCATGGTACCGGGAATTACGCTGGAAGAAATGAACAGCCTTGCCGAAAAATGGATCACCGAGGATAATATTGCGGTGCTGATTACAGCCCCTAAAAATGAGGATGTAATAGTACCTACCCAGGAAGAAGTGTTTACAACAATCAAGGCTGCCCAAAGCAAAACACTGGAACCTTATGAAGATAAAGTATCGGATGAGCCATTGATAAGTCACGAAATCAAAGCCGGAAATGTTGTGGATAAGGTCATTGAACCCGAGTATGAAAAATGGGAACTGAGCAATGGTGCCGAAGTTTATCTTAAATCAACTGATTTTAAAAACGATGAAATTTTATTTTGGGCCTATGGAACCGGTGGAAGCTCACTACTACCGGATGATGAGGTGGTGATAACACAGGTTTTCAGTGAGGTGATTGAACAGAGTGGTGCCGGGAATTTTTCGGGAGTGGAACTCGATAAAAAACTGGCAGGAAAGATCATTTCGCTCCATCCGTTTGTAAACGACCTTAAACAGGGATACCGGGGAAGTACTTCACCAAAAGACCTGGAGTCGTTTATGCAACTGGTTTACCTTTATCTAACGCAACCACGAAAAGATCAGGACGTTTTTGATAAATCGATCGATAACCTGCTGAACCAGGTTAAATTTCAGCTTGAAAATCCGCGGGCAGCGTTTTATGATTCACTGTACAAAGTTGCCACTTCCAATTCTCCCAGAACCATTGTTATTCCAACAGAGGCTCAGGTTAAAAGTATTCGTCAGGATAAAATCTATTCATTTTACGATGAGACTTTCGGTAACATCAACGGCTTTAAATTCTTTTTTATCGGCAATGTGGATAAAGAAAATTTGAAACCGCTGGTTGAGAAATATATTGCAGGTATTCCGGCCCGCAAAGAAACAATCACCTGGAAAAATGCTGAACCTGAATTCCCTGCCGGCATAACCAACGTGACCGTTCACAAAGGAAAAGAGCCGCAAAGCCAGGTGATGATCATGATGAACGGCGACTATGTTTATAATTTTGAAAACAACCTGAACACCAAATTTATGGTGAAGGTGCTGAATATCCGGCTGCGTGAAAAGATACGTGAAGATGAAAGCGGCACCTATGGCATTGGCGTTTCACCAAGCCTGCAAAAATACCCGGATCAGGAATACACTTTGCGGATCAGCTTCGGCTGTAACCCCGACCGTGTGGATGAACTGGTGGAAGTGGTCCTGAAGGAACTTACAGATCTGCAGGAAAACGGCCCCACCGAACAGGACATGGCCAAGGCCCGCGAAACCTTCCTGCGCGAGCGCGAAACCGATGTAAAGGAAAACCGGTTCTGGCTCACCTCGCTTGAAAAACTCTCCTTTGAAGGCAGTGAACTGATGAGCGACGAGGAATACAATGCAGCAGTAAAAGCTGTTACAGCTAAAGAGGTGCAGGAATCAGCCCAAAAATACCTGACACTGGAACATTATGTTTATGGGGTTTTGAGACCGGCGGAAAGGGATTAATTAAGCAAAAAAATGAAAGGATTTGATTTAAGAAATCAAATCCTTTTTTACAAATTTCATTTTATTTTGGCACGAGTCGAATAAGGTTATGTTTCTTTTCAGGTTTGACATATATTAAGATATAATATGATTCTTTCACTCGAAAAAAATCCTCCACATAAATGATATCTTTTTTTTCCTCCAGAATTTCAAATAAACTATAAAAGATAGAATTGTCCATTGAATTATCCAGCCTATCAAAGCTTTGATTGCTAAGTAATGAATGAAATTGTACAGTTTTGCTTCGTAATGACTTATAAAGACTATAAGTGAGTGCTGAATAATAACCGATTGGGGGCATAGACAATTTAAAACCAGGATTGTATTGATAATCAGAATTTCCACCTATAATGTCAATTACACCTCCGACTGTCACATCTAGAATCCCTGCATACTCATAGACGTTAATACCAACATCAGAGCGCCCTAACTTCCTCAAAACCTGCTTTGATTTAGTTAATTCCCTGGTTTCATTTTGTTCCCAAAAAAAGATGTAATCATAATCAAGGGCCACTCCATGTTGCATAATAGTGGAATTGTTTAATAAAAGAGTATCCTTTAAATTAAAACGAAATTCCTTTTGCAATTCTCCATCATTAATCGATTTGATATTTAGTGCCAACTGAAGTGAAGAAACATTTATCTGAAAAAGGAAATTATTATACAGAAAAGAGTTAGAACTTCCTGGAATAGTAGTGTTATCCACAACTAATGGCTGCATAAAGTCTTTTACTATTTTCGTTGTATCAGTTAGGTTTAGTGAAATAAATTTAGTCATATTCCGAAAAAAATCTATTGTAAGGATAATTTCATTTTCTTTAAAATATACCTTATTATGTCTTGAAACTAATTCGATACTGGAAGGTCCTTCATCAGAAATTTTCTGCATCAATAGATTTCCCTTTTTCAAAAGGTTGTATAAATAAAATTCATATTTGTCATCTAGAAATTTCGTATCCCCAAAAGGAAATGCCATTATTTCCATGGATTGATCAGATTTGAAGCGGTAAACGTATAAATCTGATTTATTATCTCTAATGCTGAGAACATATAATTCGTTATCTATTATTTCCGAAGCCAAATATTGCTGATACATGATTTTTTCACCAGAGATGTTTGGATACATCGAACCCGTGATTACATCGATGTATTGTGACGAAATGCCTGTGAACAATTTATTAGAGTATGTGATCAAAAGTGAATCACCTTTTTGTAAAATTCCCAGAAGCATTGCATCGTTTTTTCCCGGGCGGTCTATCTCAAAGGTCCTTTTTAATTGAAATGTGCTGTCAAGAACATTGATTAGTAAAGACTTTTTTTGGGTGGTCACAATTATCAGCTCTTCCCTGTCTTCATTGTAAACTGAAATGGTAGTTTGATCTTCGCTATATTTATGATTTAAACTTACCAGGAATTCCTGTTCGAGATTAGATTGTGAAAAGCCGCCTAAATAAAAAATAAGAGATAAAAGAAATGTGATTTTTTTCATGATCAATTTAATTGAGTAAATAATTTATTCATAAAAATGCATATCCCGCATATACTTCCAAACCTTTTCGGGCAGCATGTAGCGCATGTCTTTACCTTCGGCGATGGACTTTCTGATAAAGGTGCTGGAGATTTCCATCAGCGGTGTTCTGAAAACCTGCACCGAAGGATGTTTTTCGTATTTGCTCCCTTTAAAACCGGGCCGGGCATACACATACATTTTGTAAAGTTCTAAAATCCGGTTTGGGTTTTTCCATTTTTCAAAACTTGGCAGTTGATCGGAACCGGCCAGCAATACAAAGTTTTTATCGGGATATTTTTCTTCGAGGTAAGTTAGTGTATCGATGGTGTATGATGGCTGGGGCATCCCGAATTCAATATCGGTGACCCAAAACCGTGAGTCATCTTCAATGGCTTCCCGCACCAGGGCCAACCGGTGATGATCGGCCAGCAGGCTTTTCTTTTCTTTAAAGGGATTTTGCGGACTTACCACAAACCAAACTTTGTCGAGATCGGTGTACTCCACAAACCAGTTGGCAATGATCATATGCCCGATGTGAATGGGATTAAAGGAACCGAAAAACAGGCCGATGTTATTATTTTCCCTTGTCATTAATTTTTTTAATTATTCCCAAAAGGCAAAGTTACAATTTGACAGTATAGTTTGATCTTTGGTTAACAATTTTACATTCCGGATTTTTGCTTGAGCAGAAATAATGCGGTCAAACGGATCACGGGTCCAGCCCTGATTTATTGCTTCATTTACAACTGCTGCAAAATCATCGTTAGCTTCTTTCAATCCAATTTCCTGCTTTAAAGCATTTACGATCTTATCGGGTTTTTCCGAAATTTTTCCAATTTCATACAAATATCGCAATTCCAGCTTTACCACCGGTGAAAAACAGAGATTGGATTTTCGGATCTCGCGAAGCGCCAGATTACTGAACAGCTTCAATTTGCCGGCATACAGCCAAATGAGTACATGGGTATCGAGAAATATTAACTTTTCCATTCTGTCGACCAATCGATATGAATATACTCCTCCGGATCTTCATTCATAATATTCCGTTCCGGCATTTTTTCCAGTATATCGTTTTCAGAGGGCGGAATGATCTTTAAAATCTTCCCTTTCCGTTTTATTTCCAGCGGAACTCCCGTTTCCAGCACCTGGTCGAGCAGGCGATACAAGTTTTGTCTTAAAGCAGAAGTTGTAATTACCATTTTTCAGTTTTTTACAAATATACAAAATAACGTACGATTAGAATAATATTTCGTACGATCAAATTTTTGCTTGTACGACAGCTCTTTGTTTGTAATCGATTTAAATTGAGAAAATTCAACGGTAACTTCCAATCAGCGAAAGAGAATTTCTTATCTTTATTGGGTTAAAATATGAAGTCATGAAGAAATACCTGATTATTACTTTTCTTATCCTGTTCAACTTCACAGGTTTTAATTCAATTGCCCAATGGACGGCAATCTACGAGAATAGTGAATACTACTTTTTGGGTATTTATTTCAAAAATGATACAACCGGTTTCATGAGTGCATTTGATCAGGAGCAGTTTTCAGCACCGACTTTAATTTTAAGAACTGATGATGCGGGTGAAACCTGGACTGAGATTTTTACGGTTCCCGGCGGAAATGCAGGACCTTATACCTTTTATTTTGTGAACGATAGTGTTGGTTATGGTGGGGGACAGGATGGAGTATTCTATAAAACGGTTGATGGTGGTTACAACTGGTTCTTTGCGGGTAGTTTACAAGGGACCTGGGATGTATACAGGTGCGGTTTTTTCAATGAAAACACAGGAATCGCTATCCAGCAACGAACCACGGATGGCGGTGTAACCTGGAGCCAGATGGATATTTATACCAATGAAGTATATATCATCAATGACTCCTCCGCACTTGCAGCTTCTCCTGATGGTATTTTTTACACCTCTGATTTAGGCGAAACCTGGATACAAACCAATACACAAGGTAAGGATGACTTTTCTTCCATTTCGCTGATATCCGCTGAAATAGGATATGCCGGGAGTAAAACAGGCCTGATTTTCAAAACCAATGACGGTGGCAAGAATTGGAATTTAGTAGATTCTGTTCCTGAAGTCATCGACCGCATAATTTTTATTGATGAAGAAAGGGGATACCTTCATACCGGAAAATATAATAACCTGAGGGTTTTAAGAACCTATGACGGTGGCCAAAATTGGGACTATATTTTTTTTGAAAATAATTTTGCCAATGACTTTGCCCTGGCAGGTGATAAAATTATCCTTGTACCTACTAAAAATGGTCACCTTTATAGAACAACCAATGGAGGTGGAGCTGCCTTGTTGCCAGAGCGCCCGAATATAGAATGGTATAAAACTTTACAAGGTAGTGATCTTGATCCCTTTATCATACAAAGTTCTTGTATCGACACTAATTCCAATCTATATATTTCCGGTAAATTCAGAGATACTTTAAAGATAGAAGATCAGGATCCCAACGTCTCTGCCTTTCCTGAAATGATCAGCAGTGCATTAATCAAAATTACAGCCTCGGGTGAAATTGAGTTTCTGAAAATTTTTGAAGATGTTGAAAATGATATGTGGATATACACTTCAGCATGTGATGAAAACAACAATCTTTATATTTGGATATCTGCAGAAAATGAACAGAAAAATCAATTACAAAAATATTCTGAAGGAGGAGAATTGTTATGGTCAGTTCCATTAATTGCCAGCGCTTGGAATGAAGGTAGAAAAATCATTATCTCATCAGGTGGACAGGTTTGCCTTTCAGGAAATTTTAAAAATACTTTGCAAATAGCGGACGAATCCCTCACAACAGAATACAGTGCAACATTTTTCGCAAAGCTTGATCAGGATGGAAATCTGCTAAGCCTCGATAAATTAATTGACTATGGGTTTTACATTTCCAATAATATTTTCAACACTTCATCATGGTTGATTTGTTCCATCATTTA
>ERZ795053.1244-NODE-1244-length-32599-cov-15.423980_pt1 | contig 32599 bp, 22 predicted proteins | sample MGYA00375137_ERZ795053 | MGnify/ENA primary metagenome ERZ795053 (study PRJEB30182, sample SAMN05720284) | activated sludge metagenome | isolation source: Anaerobic digester | place: Hong Kong | collected 2014-12-17 ...
AAGGGGAAGTTGAATTCTTAGATGAATTATCCGGCTATGATAAAGACGATTCCCGTCGGAAGGGGAGGTTGAAAAACGCCCCGCCTTACAAAACCCCGATCAGACAATTATCCATGGAACGGACAAAGCAGGTTTACCCGCCTTGCCCGTTCTTTGTATTTGAACCCCTTTCCGTCTTGCACAAATGCTAAAGCAAGCGCTTCAATAAGCACAGCGGTCAAGAGCCGCACCACACCGCGAACCCCGCTGTTATCCTTACCTTGCGCAAATAGCCTTCGTTGTCATCCTAACACATTCCGCCAACAGACCCTCATTGTCATCCTGAGCAATAGGCGAAGGATCTTGCTAAAAACTTGAAAGTCAAGGGGCGCTCCCCCGCGTCAACCTCCTGCCCCAGCCGCTCACAGCGGGAACTCCTTTCTTTCGTCCTCCTTGTCCCACGCGGGAGCGCCCCTTTTCCCCGCAAGCTTCTTTCAAGATCCTTCGTCGCGGTCCGCTCCTCAGGATGACAGTGGGGGTTTGACGCCTGAACATTAGCTCTATGACGTGATTACACCCCCCGCCGCAAGCTGCGATACGATCGTCATTCATTCATAAGCATCGCCGTGTGAGCATAAAACTAAGCATGAAGAAAATTCTTGCTTTACTTTGTTGTACCCTGTTGCTTTTTGGCTGCTCGCCCAAGGACGACACGGCCTTTGATGAAATGGTCTTTGCGCCGAGCGATCCTGCGGCGCTCCTGACGGACGCCAACGCGCTTTTGACCGCGCTTGACACAATGGGCGAGCGCGAGCTTACCGCAAGGCTGCAAAGCTTCTCCAAGGAGCTGGATAGGCTGTATTCCCAGCTCAACCTTGCCTATGTCCTCTACTGCATGACGCCCGACCCTGAGCATGAGCAGGCTTATACAGAGCTTGCATCCTTTACCGACGAGTTGGAATACGCCTATTGCCGCCTTGTCGTCGCCGCCGACGAGCTGTACAACTGCTGTGACGACGCCGTGACGGACGCGGCCTGCGCCGCCCTCGCCCTAAGAAGTCCACAGCTGCTGCCCCTTCTTGCCAAGGAACGCGTGCTGATAGCCGACTATGAGCGCATAAGCTCCGATTTCACCGTATTTGCAAACGGCAGAAGCTGGAGCATGGACGAAATTACAAGCGATGAGAGCCTGAGCTTTGCCGAGTGGCAGACCTTGCGCGAGCTTTGGTACTCCGAGTACAACGCGAAGGTCAGCGAGCTGTTCTCAGAGCTTGCGGCGGTGCGCAAGGCGCAGGCCAAGGTCTTGGGCTTTGTGAGCTACTCCGAGTACCGATATGAGCTGTACGGCAGGGACTACACGGTGACGGAGGCGGCGCAGTTCGCGGATCTGGTCAAGTCCGAGATAGTCCCCCTGTACTACGAACTCGTTTCGGGGCGCGGCGCGGAGCTGATGTACCTGAGCTTCGGTGAGTTCACCGCCGAGACAACGCTTGAGACCTTCGCCGCGGCGGTCACGGAGGAGTTCCCCGCCCTGCGCTTTGCCGCGGACAGCCTTGTTTCGCGGGAGCTTTACGACCTCTCGGACGATCCAAATAAGCTGGACGGATGCTATACCACCTACTTTGGCGAGTACGACGCGCCCTTCATCTACATGAAGTGGGACAAAAGCTATGCTTCGGTCTCCGCGCTCATACATGAGTTCGGGCATTTCTCAAGCTTCTGCATAAGGGGCGGCGCATACGGCGCGTTGGACGCCGCCGAGACGGACGCACAGTCGCTGCCGTTGCTGCTTATGCCCGCCTACGACGCGCTGTACGGGCGCTTCGCGGACTCGGCGCGGGTGGACGCGCTCGTATCCGCGCTCTATTCCATGATAGCAGGATGCCTTCAGGATGAGTTCGAGAGAGCTGCCTACGAGCTGTCGCCTGTGAACGCGGACGCGCTGAACGCCCTGTATGCAAGCGTGTGCGCCGAGTACTCCGTCCCCGCCACGGGCGTGGAGTGGGTAATGATTCCGCATACGTTCCGTTCGCCGCTCTACTATGTGAGCTACGCGGTGAGCGCGTCCGCCGCCCTTCAGCTCCTGTCCCTGTCCCAAACGAACGCCGCCGCCAAACAAGCTTACATAGAGCTGCTGCATCGCTCACAGACCGCGAACCTCTCCACGGTTTTTATGAGACTTGGTCTTGAGAACCCGCTGTCATCCTCCGCCGTCGGCAAGGCGCGAAGCGGGGTCTTGCTCGAACTCAGTAAAATAGGTTAAAACAAAGAAGGACCGAGCGTTCGCTCGGCCCTTTGTCCGTTCGTTTGATTACATCAGCTTGCACACGGAGGCGCAGAACGCCGCGGGGTCGTCCAGGGGCAGACCCGCAAGCAGGCGCGCCTGGTCGTACAGCAGGTCGGCGTACTCCTTTAGCTCATCGTCGTTCAGGCCTTCAAGACGGCTGAATACGGGGTGATCGGGGTTCAGCTCAAGGGTGAAGTCGGTGGGGATGTCATCCGCTTTCGCGTTGGGCATACTCATCAAGACCTTATACATCTCAACGGAAACGCCCTCGCTGCCCGTGAGACACACCGCCGCGCTCTTGAGCCTGTCGGTCAGGACCACATGCGCGATTTTGCCCTCCAACGCCTTCTCAAGGCGCTCCGTAAGCCCCTGATTCGCCTCGCGCTTCTCGTCCATGGCCTTCTTCTCCTCATCGCTGGAAAGCTCCAAGTCGGGGTCGGAGACGGACATGAACTCCCGCTTGTCGTAGTCACGCATCATCTTGAGCGCGAACTCGTCAACATCGTCAACAAGACACAGTATGTCGTAGCCCTTGTCCAGGATAAGCTCGGTCTGAGGCAGCTTCTTCACCCGCGCAAGGCTGTCGCCCGCGGCGTAGTAGATATGCTCCTGCCCCTCGCTCATGGTGTCCACATACTCCCTCAGGGTTATCAGCCTGTCCTGCTTTAGGGAGTGGAACATCAGCAAATCCTGTAAGAACTCGGCGTTCACGCCATAGCTTTGGTACACCCCGTACTTGAGGGTCAGACCGAACACGCGGTAGAAGCTCTCGTAGGTCTCGCGCTCCTCGCGCAAAAGCCGCAGCAGCTCGGTCTGAAGCTTCTTCTTGAGGTTGTTGGCGATAGCGGAAAGCTGACGGTCGTGCTGGAGCATCTCACGCGAGATGTTCAGCGAAAGGTCGGGCGAGTCCACAAGCCCTCTCACAAAGCCGAAGTACTCGGGCAAAAGCTCCTCACAGGAATCCATGATGGACACGCCGTTGGAGTACAGCCTAAGCCCGCGCTTATAGCTCTTGGAGAAGAAATCGAAGGGCGCGGTCTTGGGGATGAACAGCAGCGCGGTGTAGGACAGCAGCCCCTCCGCCTTGATATGCAGCACCGCTATGGGGTCCTCAAACGCGCCGAACGCGCCGCGGTAGAACGCGTTGTACTCGTCGCGGGTAATCTCGCTTTTGGCCTTGCGCCACAGAGGAACCATGCTGTTTAGAACCTTGTCCTCGGTCGTAACCTTGTCCTCGCCGTCCTCCGAATGCTCGTGGGATTCAACCGTCATGCGTATGGGGTAACGGATGTAGTCGGAGTACTTTTTGACAAGACCCTCCAAGGTGTATTGGTTGAGGAACTGTGAGTAATCGTTGTCCTCGCTGTCCTCGCGCAGAGACAGGACTATCTTGGTGCCAACGTCGGGGTAGTCGCACGGGGTGACTGTGAAGCCGTCGTCGCCCTCGGACTCCCAAAGGTTGGCCTCGCCGCTCTCGGTGCGGGAATAGACCTGAATCTTGGACGCCACCATGAACGCGGAATAGAAGCCCACGCCGAACTGACCTATGACCTCGGCGTCGCCCTTTTCGGCGGTTTGGGTGAACTCCTGTGTGCCGCTCTTGGCGATGGTGCCAAGATTGTGCTGAAGCTCCTCGGCGGTCATGCCGCAGCCGTTGTCCGTGATGGTGAGGGTGCGCGCCGCAAGGTCAGGCTCGATGCGGATGAAGAACTCGCTTCTGTCCATGCCCGTGCCGCCGTGCGTCGCGAAATAGTAACGCTTGTCGATGGCGTCGCTTGCGTTGGAGATAAGCTCGCGCAGGAAGATTTCCTTGTGCGTATAGATGGAATTGATCATGAGGTTCAAGAGCCTCTTGGACTCCGCTTTGAATGACATTTTTCTGCTCATATAGCACCTCGCTTAGAGATTTTAGCACTCAAGGCGGGCGAGTGCTAAGTTCAAGAATAATATAGTCCCGTCCACAGCTAAAATCAAGGGCTTGCTAAAAGTGTTTGCAGGATTGCCACAATCGGCATGATGTCCGCCCGCGCTGCACGGGCCAACCGAAGCGCCCCGATAAAGGAGCGTTAGCCCCGAAGGATCTTGAAAGCAGCTTGCGGGGAAAAGGGGCGCTCCCGCGTGGGACAAGGAGGACGAAAGAAAGGAGTTCCCGCTGTGAGCGCCACTTGACTTTCAAGTTTTCACCAAGATCCTTCGCCTATTGCTCAGGATGACAGCGGAGTTTTTGCCGCTGTCACACAATTATGTAAAGTCGGATATTCCCATAAAACAAAGGAGCTGCGGCAAGACCTGCCGCAGCTTCTCTATCTCGATTAAGTGTTGTTTTATGCCGCTTTTTTGTTCTTCGTGATCGCCTTGATGATGAAGCAAAGACCTACCATCGCCGCGATGCCGATAAGCGTTACAAAGGGTGAGGGCCACAGACCTGCTATGATGAAGAACAGGACTGTCATACCGCCGCAGATCAAGGCGTACGGAGCCTGCGTCGAAACGTGGTTGATATGGTTGGACTGAGCGCCTGCCGAAGACATGATGGTCGTATCGGAAATGGGCGAGCAGTGATCGCCAAAGACCGCGCCTGACAAGCAAGCCGCGATACCGACGAACGCAAGGTTGTCGTTGCCTGTACCAAACGGGAACACGGCGATGACGATGGGCAGCAGGATACCGAAAGTACCCCACGACGTGCCGCTTGCAAAGGACAGACCCATTGCAACGAGGCAGACGATGGCGGGCAGGAATCTCTGCAATACAGCGGCGCTGCCTTCAAAGATACCCGCGACCCAGTCGGCAAGACCCAACGCACCGGTCATTGCGGACAGAGTCCAAGCGAATGTGAGGATAAGTACGGGAGGAACCATGTTCTTGAAACCGGTGACAAGGCACTCGGCGTACTGCTTCATGGTAAGAACCCTGCGGAGCAGGAAGTAGATGAACATGAATACCAAGGCTACGAACACGCCGTAGACCAGACCCATGGAGGCGTCGCAGTCCGCGAAGGAGTCCATAATGCGCAGGAAGTTGTCACTGCCGGCATCGAAGAATCCGCCGGTGTAGACCAAGCCCATAATGCAGCAGAGAATCAGGACGACGATCGGGAGAATAAGGTCGATGACCTTGCCCTTTTCGTTGAACTTCTCCTCGGTGGCATCCTTGTACTCGTTGCCCGTGGTGAACAGGTCGCCCTTGGCGGCATTTTGCTCATGCTTCTTCATGGGACCGAAATCGAACTTCATGAATATCATGCAGATGATGAAGGTCAGAGTCAACAGAGCATAGAAGTTATAAGGAATGGAGTTCGTGAACAGCTGGAAACGGTTGTAACCGCCGGTCTCCTCAAGAGAGCCTGCAACGGCCGCCGCCCAGGATGAAATGGGGGCGATGATGCAAACGGGAGCCGCCGTGGAGTCAACCAAATAGGCCAGCTTCGCACGGGAGATCTGATGCTTGTCGGTTACGGGGCGCATGACGTTGCCGACGGTGAGGCAGTTAAAGTAGTCGTCAACGAAGATAAGAACGCCGAGCAGGAAGGTGATGAACTGTGCGCCCGTGCGCGTCTTGATGGTTCTCTCGGCCCACTTGCCGTAAGCGGAAGAACCGCCCGCCCTGTAAACCAAGGCGCTGACAATGCCCAAAGCTACCGTGAAGATCAGGATACCAACATCCCAGCTGTCCGCCAGGACGCTCACCATGCCATCGTTGAAGATGACAAGGATGGTCTCAATCGGATTGAAGTTGGCAAGGAACAACGCGCCTACCAGAATTCCTGTGAACAGGGACAGGTAGACTTCCTTGGTCAGCAATGCGAGAACGATAGCAATGATCGGCGGAAGCATGGCCCACCATGTCCCCACAAAGGTGAAGCCGCCTTCTGTTGCGGTAGCGTCCTCGGCCGAAACGACACCGGCTACTACCAGTGCAATCACCAGTACCAACGCGATAAGAAGTCCGGTCTTTTTAGTTACTTTCGGAAACCGCATATTTTCTCCTCCAAGTTATTTTTTGTACAGCCTATGAGCCTGTACATGCATATATAATAACAGAACGTGTCGAAGATGTCAAAGTTTTGTCAAGAGATTTTGCTCATTTCGTCACAATATATGATATATAATATTTTCTCTGCTGAAAAGCGCATTTTGTGGCGGCTCCCGCTTGAAAAAAACGATATGGCATAGTATACTTACTTGTTAATGTATATTCAAAAGGGAGACGTATACTTTATGGACGAGCTTACAAGACCGAAGAACTTTATCGAGGAGTTCATTGAAGAGGATATGGAGCGCGACCCGCGCATCAAGACGCGCTTTCCGCCCGAGCCGAACGGCTACCTGCACATAGGCCACGCCAAGGCGTTGTGCATTGATTTCGGCATGGCGGAGCAGTACGGCGGAAGCTGCAACCTGAGGTTCGACGACACCAACCCCACCAAGGAGGATACCGAGTATGTCGAGGCAATCAAGCAGGACATACGCTGGCTGGGGTTCGAGTGGGACAAGCTGCTCTTTGGCTCCTCCTATTTTGATCAGTGCTTCGACCTTGCCATAAAGCTCATCAAGGACGGCGCGGCCTATGTTGACGACCTCTCCAAGGACGAAATGCGCGAGTACCGCGGCACGCTTACCGAGCCGGGGCGCAACAGCCCCTACCGCGAGCGCAGCGCCAGCGAGAACCTCAGCCTCTTTTACCGCATGAGAAGCGGTGAGTTCCCCGACGGAAGCCGCACCCTTCGCGCCAAGATAGACATGGCTTCCCCGAACATCAATATGCGCGATCCCGCGCTGTACCGCATACTGCACATACGTCACCATCAGACGGGCGACAAGTGGTGCATCTACCCCATGTACGACTTCGCGCATCCCATACAGGACGCCATCGAGGGCGTGACCCATTCGCTGTGCAGTCTTGAGTATGAAGCGCACCGCCCCCTTTACAACTGGGTCGTCGAGAAGTGCGGCTTTGAGAAGAAGCCCCGTCAGATCGAGTTCGCAAGGCTCAACATGACCAACACCGTCATGTCCAAGCGTTACCTTAGGCGGCTTGTCGAGGAAGGCTTGGTCTCGGGCTGGGATGATCCGCGTATGCCCACGCTTTGTGGTATGCGAAGGCGCGGCTATACCGCGTCCGCTATACGCGACTTTCTCACAAGGATAGGCGTTGCCAAGGCAGATTCGGTGGTGGACGCCGCGATATTGGAGCATTGCGTCCGCGAGGAGCTTAATCTGAACGCGCACAGGCTCATGGCGGTGATAGAGCCGCTGCGCCTTGTCATTGAGAACTGGCGGGACGAATTTGGCTTTGACGTGGAGCTTTTGAACCTGCCCTCCGAACCCGAGGCGGGAACGCGCAGTCTGCCCTTTGAAAAGGAGCTTTACATCGAGCGGAGCGACTTCATGACCGAGCCGGTCAAGAAGTATTTCCGCCTAAAGCCCGACGGCGAGGTTCGCTTAAAGGGCGCATACATAGTCAGGTGTACGCGTTGGGACGTTGACGAGAGCGGCAGGGTGACCTGCGTCTACTGCACGGTTGACCCCGACTCCAAGAGCGGAGATGATTCCCGCAAGGTCAAGGGTACCCTGCATTGGCTGCCCGTGTCGAAGGCCGTTCCCGCGACCTTCCGCCACTATGAGCCGCTGTTTGACGACAGCAAGGACGCGGAGCTTGACTTCACGGAGCGCCTGAACCCGAACTCACTTTGCGAGCTGTCGGGCTATGTCGAGCCTTACGCCGACAACGCCGAGGTTGGCGAGCGCTTCCAGTTCATACGCATGGGCTATTACTGCAAGGACAGGGACAGCGAAGCCGAACGCCCCGTGTACAACCGCGTAGTCGGACTGCGCGACAGCTTCAAGATAGACTAAGACCACGGCGCAATAAATCAAGCGACATAAGAGGTATATTATTATATGAAGGAAGTCAGAACGAGATTCGCGCCTTCGCCCACGGGCTTTATGCACTTGGGCGGCATGAGAACGGCGCTTTACACCTATCTTTTTACCCGCAAGAGCAACGGCAAGTTCATCCTGCGCATAGAGGACACCGACCGTGAACGCTACGTCGAGGGCGCGACCGAGGTTATCTACCGCACCTTAAAGGACATCGGTCTTGTTTGGGACGAAGGCCCCGACGTGGGCGGCGATTACGGCCCCTACATCCAGAGCGAGCGCAAGGATATGTATCTGCCCTACGCGTTGCAGCTTGTGCGCGAGGGCAAGGCCTATTACTGCTTCTGCACCAACGAGGAGTTGGACGAGCGCAGGGCGGCGGCCGCGGCAAAGGGCGAGACTTTCAAGTATGACAAGCGCTGTCTTGCGCTGACGCCTGAGGAAATTGACGCCAAGCTCAAGGCGGGCGTACCCTACGTTATACGTCAGAATGTCCCCGAGAGCGGCGAAGCGTCCTTCGACGACGTGATTTTCGGGCATATCGCGGTGGACTGCTCCACCTTGGACGACATGGTTCTGATAAAGGCGGACAAAATGCCTACCTACAACTTCGCCAACGTGATAGACGATCACACCATGGGCATAACCCATGTTATGCGCGGGAGCGAGTACCTTTCAAGCACCCCCAAGTACAACCTTCTGTATGAGGCGTTCGGTTGGGAAAAGCCCGTGTACATACATCTTACCAACATCATGCGCGACGCCCATCACAAGCTCTCCAAGCGCACGGGCGACGCCTACTATGAGGATTACATTCAGAAGGGCTATTTGGGCGAGGCGATAGTCAACTATGTCGCGCTCCTGGGCTGGAGCCCCGGCGACGACAGGGAGTTCTTCACCCTGCCCGAGATGGTCGAGGCGTTCTCGTTGGAGGGGCTGTCCAAGTCGCCCGCCATCTTCGAGCTTGACAAGCTCAACTGGATGAACGCCGAGTATATCCGAAGGCTCGACCCTGAGGAGTACATGAAGCACGCCGAGCCGTGGCTTGAAAGGTCCGGCCTGAAGGGAATGGACGCGGGAATACTCACCCGCATATTACAGCCGAGGACGGAGTATTTTTCACAGCTTCCCGAAATGGTGGACTTCCTTGCGGCGCTTCCCGAATACGACAGGGAGCTGTTCACAAACAAGAAATCCAAGACCAACCCCGAGGTTGCGGCCAAGGTGCTGGACATGGCGATAAACGCGTTGGAAGCGCTTCCCGCGTGGGAGGAAGACGCCGTACATGACACGCTCTTGGGGCTTGCGGAAAAAAACGGCATGAAGAACGGGACTATGCTTTGGCCCGTGCGCATAGCGCTTGCGGGCAAGCAGGTCACCCCCGGCGGAGCGATCGAGATTGCGATACTCTTGGGCAGGGATGAGAGCCTGCGCCGTTTGAGATTAGGCAGAGCAAAGCTGGAGGTATAGCATGAAATTGGGAGTGATAGGCTTGCCGAACGTAGGCAAGAGCACGCTGTTCAACGCCATCACACAGGCGGGAGCGCAGGCGGCGAACTACCCCTTCTGCACCATCGAGCCGAATGTGGGCGTAGTTGCCGTACCGGACAAGCGTCTGGACGTCCTTGCCGAAATGCACCATCCCGAAAAGTACACCCCAACCACCATTGAGTTCGTGGACATCGCGGGCTTGGTGCGCGGCGCGTCACGCGGCGAGGGACTGGGCAACAAGTTCCTTTCGCATATACGCGAGGTTGACGCCGTGGTGCATGTCGTGCGCTGCTTCGACGATGAGAACGTCATACATGTGGACGGGAGCATAGACCCCGTGCGCGACGCCGAGACCATCAATTTGGAGCTTATCTTCGCAGACATGGAGACCATGGAGAAGCGCATCGACCGTGCTGCCAAGGCCGCCAAGAGCGGGGAGAAGAAGCTGCTTGGGGAGGTAGATTTTCTAAAGAGCATCTATGCCTATTTGGAGAGCGGCAAGCCCGTGCGCAGCTTTCAATGCAGCGACGATGAGAGGGAGTACATAAAGAGCCTCTATCTGTTGACCGCCAAGCCGGTTATCTACGTTGCGAACGTGTCCGAGGACGAGCTGGGCGGCGAACCCAACGACTATGTGAAGCGCTTAACCGAGGTCGCGAAGGCGGAAAACGCCGAGATTCTGACCATATGCGCCAAGCTTGAGGAGGAGGTAACGGAGCTTTCGCCCGAGGAAAAGGCGGAGTTCCTGACCGAATTGGGCGTGGAGCAGTCGGGCTTGGATCAGCTTGTCGGGGCTTGCTATCGCCTGCTGGGGCTGATAAGCTTTCTTACGGCGGGCCCCAAGGAGGTCAGAGCCTGGACAATTTTGAAGGGGACAAAGGCGCCGCAGGCCGCCGGCAAGATACACAGTGACTTTGAGCGCGGGTTTATACGCGCCGAGATAGTCGCATATGACACCCTTGTCAGGCTTGGGAGCATGGCGGCCTGTAAGGAAAAGGGGCTTGTGCGCTCCGAAGGCAAGGATTACGTCATGCAGGACGGCGACATCACTCTGTTTAGGTTCAACGTATAGCGGACGAAGGGGAACGGCGATGGAGAAGAAGGAGTTCGAGATAAAGAACGCGTCGATGGGACTGCTTGTTATGGGGCTTATGGCGCTTGCGCTGCCGCTCATCACGGCGATAATGGCGAAAACCTCCGTCTTTTTGTGGCTGCTCTCGGGCGTGATTTTGGTCGTGCTGTGTATGCCGCTTGTGTGGAACGCGATATTCTCGGTTGTCGTAGTGGATGAGCGCGGCTTTGAGCAGCGCGGATTCTTGGCGCGGCATTACAGGCTTGACTGGGAGCAGTGCAGGTATCTGTCGCTAATGCCGATACGCGGCGGCGAAATCAACTGCTATATGCTGATAACGGCGGACGACCCAAAGCTGCCCCTGCCCGCGAGGACGGTGGGCGCGATGGAATCGGAGCGGATAATGTTCAAGCACCGCGGATTTCAGATAAAGCTCAGCGACGCGCAGACCATGAACGCGCTGAAAGGCTTTATGCCAAAGGAGCTGTACGCCAAGGTCGAAGCCGTAAAGGAGGCTTCCCGCCGATTCTAAAAGGCGGGCGCTGATAACAAAGCTTCCCGCTTAAAGGGGTGCGCTAAACATCTGTAAATTATTGAAGGAACGGCAGCACAGCCGTTCCTCTTTTAATCCGCTGTGCCGCCCCGCGTTCCCGCCCCCGCTGTCATCCAATTATGCTCCGTCAACCCGCCCCCACTGTCATCCTGAGGAGCGACAGCTCCGAAGGATCTTGAAAAAGGCTCGTGGTGAAAAGGGGCGCTCCCCCGTGGGACAAGCGCGTCCCCCCGTGAGCGCCCCTTGACTGTCAAGTTTTCCCCAAGATCCTTCGCCTATTGCTCAGGATGACAAGAAAGTTATGCCACTCTCAAACCTATTCAGTAGTCACAACAAACCCCCGCGTTCCCCCCGCAGCAAGGCGTCGCTGCGGCCTGCCCCTATTGGGCGCTCAATCGCTATAAACCAAATGCATAATGAACTGGCTGCCGTACTCGCTTGTTTTGACCAATTTAAGCCCGTTGCCCAAATCCACCGTGAGTTCGCGGCCGCTGTTGACGTCGCTCCAAGAGATGTTCTGTTCCTCGCCATAGCCCAAGGCGGTGAGAAGCGCGAAAATCCCACACTGATAGGTGACTTCGTTTATGTTCTCAAAGAGTGCGCAGGAAAGGTACATCGGGTCGCCGGTTCTGCTGTCCAAGAGGACGGACATACAATAGGTTTGTCCGGATTCGCTGTCGCAGTAGGCCTGAATACACCAAAGCGAATAGTGCGCGCCGGTCTCCGCATTGCTGTAATCCCTCAGAACGGCTGTGGTTTTTGTGTTTTCCCAAAGTCTGCTCACGGAATCGCCCGACGCAAGGGTGGACTGACCTGCCGAGTAGGAATATAGTATCGCGTACCACAGGTCAAGTGCGGAGCTTACCGCGTCTGCTTCCGAAAGCTCGTCGGGAAGCTTTTTACGCGGCTCGCCTTCTATTTCGCAGCCGTTGAAAAGCTGAACCCTGACGGCAAGGGAGAGGGGCTTGCCCACGTTTTGGGCGGAGACAATGTTGACGGCGCGATAGACCTCCGTGTCCATCATCTTGTCCTCGCGGGCGTCGAATATAAGGACGGAAATCCAAACCATAAGAAAGGACAGGCCGACGACGGCAAGCACCATTATCACATAGACCAGGCGCGATACGGCTTTTCTTGTGAGCTTTTTCATGCTGTCGCCTCCTTGGAGCGCTTGTCGGCAAGGGGCAGGTCAAACCAGACGGAAGTGCCTACGCCAAGCTCGCTTTCAAAATGCAGCTCGCTGCCGTGCAGGGCGGCTATCTTGTTGCAAATGGCAAGTCCAAGACCCGCGCCGTGCTGCGCCCTTGCCCTTGACTTGTCCACCATGAAGAATGCTTCGGTGAGGCGTGACAGCTCCTCCTTTGGAATGCCTATGCCGTGATCCTTGACGGTGACGCGGTAACGTCCGCCGCGTCGTTCGCCCGTAAGCTCGATGGTTTTGCCGCTTTCGGACGACTTTCTCGCGTTGTCGATGAGGTTGGTAACAAGGGTTAAGAGCAGGTCGCGCTCGTACATAATCTGCTGTTGCTCAACCGAGGTTACAAGGGTAAGTCCGTTCTTGTCAAGCATAGGTGTAACGACGGCGACGACGTGGCCTAAGACCCTTCGGGAGTACCCGCGCTGCAAAACATAATCGGTCTTGTCCAAGACAACCAAGTCCATGAGCTTTAGGGAGAGAGCTTCAAGGCGTTTTCCCTCCGAGAAGATGAAGTTGGCGGCCATGAAGGAGTCTTCGGGGTCGAGGGACGCGCTTCGGAGCATATCCGCATAGCCGATAATGGAGGTCATGGGGGTTTTAAGCTCGTGTGAGAAGTTCGCGACGAAGTCCTTTTGCTGCTTGGCATAGCCCTCAAGGGCGGTGACCTTCTGCTCTATCGCGCCCGCCATGTTGTTGAAGCTGATGGTGAGGTCGGCAATTTCGTCCATGCCCGTGACCTTGGCTCTGCGGTTGTAGCGGCCGTTGCCTATGCTCCTTGCGAAGGCGTTGAGGCGGCGTATCGAGCCGCTTGTGAAGTATGCCGTGGCAAGCATGGCGATAGTGCAGACCGCGACGGTCACGGCGTGTATGACTATCGTCGAGTTAATCTGTTCGGTTCTGAGGTGAAAAAGGTCGGTGACGTCATATCGTATGGCGAGGTAGAAATATCCGCCGTTGATGGAGACGCAGCCCGCGGTGTCAAGGTAGGGAACATCGTCGGCCTTGGTCAGGGTGTAGGCAAAGCGGCGCGCACCAAGGTCAGCGAAGGCAAGGCTTTCGGGGAAGTCCCCGCCCGTAAAGGCAAGGAGAACATGGTCAGAATCGTAGAGAGCGCAGGGAACGGTACTCAAGCGGGCGGCGGCGGCTCTTGTCAAGACCTCCTCATACATGGCGGGAGTGACCGTATTGTAGTAGTATTCAAGGGCGTAAATCTCGGCTTCCATGGCTGACGCCAGCGCGGAGTAGTCCGCAATCGCCGCGTCAACGCGAAAAGACAGCGCAGTATTGAAGCTCTGCGCTGTTAAAAGCTGTCCCGCGAAGGCAAACATCACGGAGACTATCAGTATGGAACAAAGGCTTATTTTTAGGGCGAATTTCATCGGAGGGAGCGGGCTTTATTGAGGAACGTCAAGGCGGTACCCAATCTTGTGTACGGTCTTTATCTTGTCCGCCCAGCCAAGCTTGCGCCTTAGTCGCTGCACATGCGAATCAAGAGTGCGGGTTTCGCCGATGTAGTCGGTTTCCCATATGCGCTCAAAAAGGGTTTCGCGGAACAGCGCGGTATTCGGATTTTGGCAGAATAAAACAAGAAGGTCGAACTCCTTGCGGGTAAGCTCTATGTGCTTGCCGTCCTGCATGACGTCGCGTGCGTCAAGGTCGATGACAACGTCATAGACCGAAAGTATCGATTGGCTCTTGTTGTAGCGGCGCAAAACGACCTCTATCCTCGCGAGCAGCTCGACTATCTCAAACGGCTTGACTATGTAGTCCTCCGCGCCCAGCTTCAAGCCCTTCACCCTGTCCAAGACGTCGCTCTTGGCGGTGAGAAAGATTACGGGTATCCCCATGGGGCGTATGTAGGCCAAGAGGTCGTAGCCGTCGAACTTAGGCAGCATGATGTCCAACAGGACGAGGTCAAAGCTGTTCTTCTCCAGCAGATCCGCCGCCTGCTGCCCATCGTATGCGCAGGTGCAGACGTATCCTTGACGGCTCAGGTTCATGCGAATGAGATTCGCAATGGGCAGTTCGTCATCAACAACAAGTATTTTAATCATTAGTCAAACCTCCCCTCCAATGCATGGGTCAATCTTACAATAAGGATTCGGACAAATTGTGACATAACGCATTAAATATGGCACAATTTTACTCTTTCTTCCAGTTTTCACCCAAAAAGCCGTGGCGCTGTTTCGGCATTTGCCTTTCGCCCTATTTCGTGTCACGGTTCGGAGCTTCGCCGCTCTCGTCTTGGGGTGCGGCGCCTGCTTTCCCCTTGGGGTCAGCCGCCTTGCCCTTGAACCATTTCCGTTTAGCCGCCTTTGCTTCAGACGGCATCTCGTGCTTATTGGGAAAGAGCTTGATGACGCCCTCGCTGTCCATGGAGACAAGCAGGGCGCAGATGAGCGGGAACCCGATAAGGCCTATGCCCCCGAACAGGCGGAAGCCGACGGTCATGGCGACAAGCGTTATCAAGGGGTGCAGACCCACGCGCTGACCTACAATGCGCGGTTCGATGAACTGGCGGGACACGACCACAAAGAGCCACACGGCAAGCAGTCCAAGGCCCGTTCCTATGGTGCCCCTTGCGAGGGTGATAAGCGCCCATGGCAGCATGACCATGCCGCTGCCGACTATGGGCAGCACATCGAACACCGCGACTACAAGGGCGATAAGCCACCAATCCTCTATGCCGACGAGCAGCAGACCCGCCGCAAGCTGCGCGAAGGTGATAAGGAAGATGAGAGCGTAAGAGCCTACAAAGCGCATCAGGGTCTTTTTGAAGTGCGAGACGCTCTGCACAAGCCTTGTCGCCCGTTCCTCCGACATACGGCACAAAAGGCCGTTCCCCAAAAGAGAGAAGTCCATGGCGATGAAGTAGGTCGAAATAACCGTGATGATTACACGCAAAAGTGTCTGGGGCGCGGCGGTCAGCACCTTGCCTAAGAGAGCGGCGGAGGCCGTAGCAAGGCGGGAACCAATCCCGTTTATGACGGAGCCTGCGAAGTTGCTCACGGTCTCGGCCGCTTCGGGCGCAAGGCTGTTGAACAGCCGCTCTATGCTTTCGAATATGCCGCTGATGAACGGAACAACCTTGGTATTGTAGTTTAATACAAGATCGCGCACCTCGGCTACCACCGTGGCGCCTGTGAGTACTATCAGGAACGCGAGCAGGATGTAGACGAGCGTCACCAATACCGCCGCAGTCAGCTTTTGCGGGAGCTTAAGCTTACCGGAAAGCCAGCCCGCCAAGGGGTGAAGCAGCGACGCCACTATTAAAGCGAAGATGAAGGGGAAGAGATACGGTATGCCGAATTCAAAGACGATATAGACCACGACAGCCAAAATCGCCCAATATAAAGCCTTGACTATAAACGCTCTGCACTTTTCCGTATTCATAAAAATAGTATATCACACGCAAGGGAATATCTGTGAAAATTTTTTGTGACATTATGACGGGCGTTTATAAAATCGCCCTCCGTTGTGCTATAATGATTTCAACTGACGTTAAGGAGTTTACTATGGGATTGATAGACACGTTACTCGGCAACACCAGCGAAGCGAAGCTGAAAAAGCTCAAGCCGCTTGTGAAGGCCATTAACGCAATTGAGCCGAAATACAGCGCGATGAGCGACGAGGAGCTGAAAAAGCAGACTGAGCTTTTCCGTGAGCGGCTTGACAAGGGCGAAACACTTGACGATATTCTGCCCGAGGCGTTCGCGGCAGTACGCGAGGCGGGCGGGCGCACAGTGGGAATGCGCCATTTTGACGTACAGCTTTTGGGCGGCATAGTGCTGCACAAGGGCGACATCGCGGAGATGAAGACGGGCGAGGGCAAGACCCTTGTCGCGACTCTCCCCGCCTACCTCAACGCGCTCACGGGCAAGGGCGTTCATATCGTCACCGTTAACGACTACCTTGCCAACCGCGACGCGCAGTGGATGGGCAAGATTTACCGCTTTTTGGGGCTGTCAGTGGGCTGCATAGTCAACGGGCTTGACTCGGATCAGCGCAGAACCGCCTATAACTGCGACATCACCTACGGCACGAACAACGAGTTTGGCTTCGATTACCTTAGGGACAATATGTGCGTGTACAAGCACAGCATGGTGCAGCGCCCGCTGAACTACGGCATAGTGGACGAGGTTGACTCCATCCTGATAGACGAGGCAAGAACTCCGCTTATCATCTCCGGACAGGGCGAGGAGTCCTCCGACATGTACAAGGAGGCCAACCGCTTCGTGCGCGGGCTTACAAGGGGCGAGAACATCATCGAGATTTCCAAGTCCGACAGCATATTGGGCGAGAGTCAGCCTGAGAGCGGCGACTATATGTGCGATATCAAGAAGCGCACGGTCATGCTGACCGCGATAGGCATAGCCAAGGCGGAGCGCTTCTTTAGCGTGGAGTCGCTGTCCGACCCTGAGAACAACGAGCTTAACCATTACATACTTCAGGCGCTGCGCGCAAACGCACTGTACACGAGGGACAAGGACTACGTCGTTCAGGAGGGGCAGGTGCTCATCGTGGACGAGTTCACGGGCAGGCTTATGATTGGCCGCAGGTACAGCGAGGGCCTGCATCAGGCGTTGGAGGCCAAGGAGGGCGTCAAGGTCGCAAGGGAGAACAAGACCCTTGCCACGATAACCTTCCAGAACTACTTTAGGATGTACAAGAAGCTTGCGGGCATGACGGGTACCGCCAAGACCGAGGAGGACGAGTTCTCCGAGATTTACGGGCTTGAGGTAATAGAGATTCCCACGAACCGCCCGAACATCCGCGAGGACTGCCGAGACGTCGTGTACACCACCGAGCCGGGCAAGTTCCGCGCAGTTGTGGAGGAGATACTTGAGGTTCACGCCACGGGTCAGCCCATATTGGTGGGTACGATTTCCGTGGAGCGCAGTGAATACCTTTCCGAGCTTTTGCGGCGCAGGGGCGTAAAGCATGAGGTTTTGAACGCCAAGTACCACGCCAAGGAAGCGGAGATTGTCGCGCAGGCGGGCAAATTGGGTCAGGTCACGATAGCCACGAACATGGCGGGTCGTGGTACGGATATCATACTGGGCGGCAACCCGGACTTCCTTTCGAGGCAGCAGCTAAAGCGGGACGGACTGGAGGATGAGCTTATCGAGGAGGCCACGGGTCACGCCGAAACCGGTGACGAAGTAATACTTGACGCAAGGCGCAGGTACAACGACTGTCTGAAGGGCTTCAAGGCGGAGACCGACAGGGAGCATGACGAGGTTGTCCAAAGGGGCGGACTTCACATAATCGGCACGGAGCGGCACGAAAGCCGCCGTATTGACAATCAGCTTCGCGGACGCTGCGGCAGACAGGGCGACCCGGGCAGCACAAGGTTCTATGTATCGCTTCAGGATGAGCTTATGCGCAGGTTCGGCGCGGGGCGGGTCGAGGGAATTATGTCCAAGCTCACCCCTGACGATTCCGTACCCATCGAGAGCGTGCTTGTGACCAAGCAGATTGAGGCCGCTCAGCGCAGGGTTGAGATGGCGCACTTTGAGATGCGCAAGAACGTCCTGCGCTATGACGACGTCATGAACAAGCAGCGCGAAATCATATACTCACAAAGGCGCAGGGTGCTGATGGGCGAGGATATGCACGAGTTCTTCTTGGACATGCTTGACACCAGCGTGGACGACATTGTAAACTCCTATTGCAGCGATCACGCCAAGCAGAGCGAATGGAACCTGAATCAGGCCTCGGTGGATTTGTGTTCGCTGTGCAATATGCCAGCGGAGGACATATACAGCAGGGTGAGGGCCGACAGGCTCAGCACCGCCAAGGTGAGGGAATTGAGTCAGGGCTTTGTTCGCGGCTGTTTGGAGGTCAAGGAAAAGGAGCTTGCGGAACAGAAGGTGGACATCCGCGAGGTGGAGCGCATATTGCTGCTGCGCTCGGTGGATGAGCATTGGATGGATCATATTGACGCGATGGATCAGCTTCGTCAGGGCATAGGGCTTAGGGCTTACGGGCAGAAGGACCCCGTGAACGCCTACACGCAGGAGGGCTTTGACATGTTTGACGCCATGGTGGACGAGATACGCGAACAGGCGGTCAAGAGCCTGCTGCGCGTGACGGTGCGCAAGGCGCCCATGGAGCGGCGGCAGGTGGCAAGGATTAACGAGCCGCAAACCGAAGTCAAGAAGCCCATGAAGCGGAGCAGAAGCACCAAGATAGGGCCGAACGACCCCTGTCCTTGCGGCAGCGGGAAGAAATACAAGCACTGCTGCGGCGCGAAATAGGGGGACTAATGCAGATTTTGGACGAATACAGGATTAAACTCACGGAGCTTTCACAGATACTCGCTCAAACCTACAAGCAGATGGAGCCTGAGCGCCTGCAAAAGGAGTGCGACGAGCTGGAGCATTCCATGGCGGCGGAGGGGTTCTGGAACGATGTGGAGAACGCCAACAAGGTCAGCGCGAAGGTGAAGCAGCTAAAGAGCAAGGTTGTGCATATCGAGGGGCTTGTCAGCAAGTCACAGGACTTGGATACGCTCATAGACATAAGCGAGGAGAGCGAGGACGAGGAGCTGTTAGACGAGCTTAAGAGCGAGATGCGGGTTTTCGAGCGCGAGCTTGAGCAGTTAAGGCTTGAGCTGCTTTTGAAGGGGCCGTATGACAGCGCGAACGCGGTGCTTTCGCTGCACGCGGGCGCGGGCGGCACAGAGGCGCAGGACTGGGTTGAGATGCTTTACCGAATGTATCAACGGTATTGCGAGCAGCACAGGTACACGGTAAAGGAGCTTGACCTGCTGGACGGCGACGACGCGGGGATAAAATCCGTGACCTTTGAGGTGGACGGCGATAACGCTTACGGCTATCTGAAGGCGGAAAAGGGCGTGCATCGCTTGGTCAGAATATCGCCGTTTGATTCGTCGGGCAGAAGGCACACTTCGTTCGCAAGCTTGGACGTGACGCCCATATTGGACGATGACGAGACTGTAAAGATTGACCCCGATGACTTGCGGGTGGACACCTATCGTTCGAGCGGTGCGGGCGGTCAGCACGTCAACAAGACCTCGTCCGCGATACGCATAACACATCTTCCTACGGGAGTAGTGGTGCAGTGCCAGAACGAGCGCAGTCAGATTCAGAATCGTGAGACCGCGATGCGAATGCTCAGGGGCAAGCTTGCCGAGCTTGCGGAGCGCGAGCGCGAGGCGCATATGCAGCAGATAAAGGGCGAGATGAAGAAGATAGAGTGGGGCAGCCAGATCCGCTCATATGTATTTCAGCCCTACACGCTTGTCAAGGACCACCGCACGGGCGTCGAGAACGGCAACATCCGCGCCGTCATGGACGGTGAGCTGGACGATTTCATCTCCGCCTACCTCGCCCAGAGCTAAGGAGACCATACCCGCGGGAGTCTGAACCCCGTTGGGGCCAACATAACTTATAAAGGACAGGCGGGAGCTTGCACCCCAAGCCCCCGCTTTTTTGTCGCCGCCCGTCAAGAAAATATACAGACTATTGAAATGTGTGGTTTCTGTGGTATAATGGGAAAACACGAAATTATGCAGGGACGGCAAAGGCAGGGGATACGATGACGGTTAAGAAAAGAATCAAAAGTGTAATGCAGTCGAGCGCGCCGGGAAGATTACTGTTTTTGAAGCTGCGCGTTCCAAGAGAACATGCCAGTATGCGACGCTATAAAGACGATTACGACTGTATTTCGGCCATTTACCGCGAACGCTTCGGCAGAGAGCTTGACCTTGTAAACCCCAAGAGCTATACAGAGAAGCTTCAGTGGTTCAAGCTGTTCTATCATGACCCTGACATGGTGGTTTGCGCGGACAAGTACGCCGTAAGGGAGTACCTTGCAGAGCGAGGCTATGCATATTTGCTCAACGGGTTAATCGGAGTGTATGACAATGCGAACGATATAGATGTTGACGCCTTGCCGAACAGGTTCGCAGCCAAGGCAAACCATGGCAGCGGGTGGAACTTGATATGTACTGACAAGTCTAAGCTTAACATCTTCTTCGAACGCCGCATAATGAACCAGTGGCTCAAGCTTGACCTTGCGGCTTTCGGTCGTGAATGGTATTATTCCGACATCAAACGCAAGATTGTTATAGAGGAATTCATCGATGCAAAGCCATTGAATGACTACAAGTTCATGTGTTTCAACGGAGAGCCTAAATTCATGCAGATTAACCATGATTATGAGGGGAAGCATTACGTTGACTTTCTGGATATGGATTGGAAGCGAACCGGTTTTACTTACAGAGGCTACACACCTTCAAGCGCGCCGATTGACGTTCCCTCTTGCTTTAGTGAGATGGTGACATTAGCTAAGGAGCTTTCAAAGCCTTTTCCTTTTGTAAGGGTGGACTTCTATGATGTTGACGGTAAGGTTGTATTTGGAGAATTGACCTTCTTCCCCGGAGGAGGGCTGTTGCCGATAGTACCAAACGGACGCACATATGACGAGAGCTTAGGCGACTTGCTCACCCTGCCCGAACCCAACTACAATTTGGAGCTGTACGAAAAGCTAAAATCGGGGGGCAAGCATGAGTGAGCGGACGGAAATAACCATACTTGGGGATGTTTGCCCCGCTTGGGCGTGGCGTGAACGTTTCATTGAGAGCGACATACAGGGTTTGCTTGGAGATGTTCTTCCCGCCCTTCAAGAGAGCGACCTTGTCCTATGCAACCTTGAATGCCCCGTTACCGAGTACATAAAGCCCGCTGTCAAGACAGGCCCCAACCTCTCATGCAAGCGAAGTGATTTGGAGCTGCTCATGAAAGCGGGCGTTAACGCTGTGTCGCTTGCCAACAACCATATAAGGGACTTTGGAGACGAAGGCTGCCTTGATACCATAACCCTTTGTGACGAGCTAAAGCTGCCGCATTTCGGTGCGGGCGCAAACGAGCATGACGCCGCAAGACCGTTTTTCTTTGAGAAGAACGGAGTTCGCATCGGCTTTTTGAGCTTTGCGGAGAAGGAATTCAACTGCGTTGGGGAAAGCTGCGCGGGTGCAAGGCTGTTTTCACCGTATGACAGCTTTGACGCGATTCGCAATGCGAAGGAAAATTGCCGTTTTCTTGTGGTACTGTATCACGGCGGCATTGAGAACTATGAATACCCTTCCGAGGAACTTAGGCGGCGCTGCCGTAAGATGGCGGAGAGCGGCGCGGATTTGGTGCTGTGCCAGCACAGCCATTGCGTGGGCAGCATGGAGCGCTGTAAAAACGGTAAAATCCTTTACGGGCAGGGCAATTTCCTGTTCGGACACAGCGACACAAGCACGATGTGGAACTACGGGCTTATGGTAAAGCTTTTAATAGGCAAGGACGTTGAGTTAAAGCTAATCGGCGTTGAAGCTAAAAAGGAGGGGTTGCAGCTTTCAAACGAGGACGTTGTTCGAGGGCTTGAGCAGAGGAGCGAGCGGCTTGAGGATGAAGCCTTTTTGAAGTCAGAGTGGCTGAAGTTTTGCAGGCATAAAAGGGATGAATATCTTCCATCCATATATGGCATGGGGCGCGTATTGAACAAGCTGAACCGCATGACGCACGGAGCTGTGGTCAAGCTGTTGATAGGGCGGCGGCAGGAGATGCTTGCGATGAACCTTGTCCGCTGTGACGCACATCGCGAGGTTCTGACAACGATATTTGAGGATTCGCAGGAGAGATGAAGTACAATTACGTCATATACAGCGCTGAAGGCGATTACATACGCGCAATGCTGCAAGACCTTGACGGCAAGAACTTCGTCGAAGTATGCGATGACGCCTTTTTGAGCGGCGGAAGGCTATGCCACCTGCTGTTCAAACTGCATTTTTCAGCTAAAATCAACAGTCGAATAAGACTGCCGTTGAAAAGGCTGTGGTTCAAGAGAATGACAAAGCACGGCTTTGACAATGATAAGCCGATTTGCAGGGTGTCCTTGGGCGGTAAATATCTCAGCGAGTACAAGGAATTTACCGACTGGCTTAAAAGGACATACCCGAATGACAAGAGCGCAATAGTGTATCTTGATCAGATAACAAAGAAAAGGATTTCGGATTTCGACGCCGTAAAACGGAGCTGTGACCTTGTCTTTAGCTACGACCCTATTGAAGCAAAGGAATACGACGTGGAGTTTTTACCCTACTTCTTTGGTAAAAGCGGACTGTTGGAGTTTAGGGGCGAGCCTGAGAACGATGTGTATTTTGTGGGCTATGCCAAGAACCGCCTGCCTGAGATTCTGGCCGCGTATAGAGCGCTGACGGAACGTCAGCTTCGCTGCGACTTTCGAATTGTGGGCGTGAACGAGTGTGACAGGGTGTATGTGGAGGGTATAAAGTACTCGGGGCAGATACCCTATGAGCAGGCCACGCGGGAGATGCTGAACGCAAAGTGTATATTGGACGTCACACAAAAGGGCGCGGCGGGGCCGTCGCTTCGGGTTGCGGAGTCAATACTGTACCACAGGAAGCTTTTGAGCGACAACGCGGCGCTTTTGGATTCATATATGTATAACCCTGAGCATATGCTCGTTTTCTCATCGGTGGGCGACGCGGAGGCCGAGTTCGTCAAAGCGCCCCTCTCAAACGAGGTCTACCGTGACAGCGATATAATGAGCAGCGTTGAGCTTTTGGAGTTTATAGACAACAAGCTGTAAGACAGCTGTACCAATTACTCAATCGGATCTTCGGCAGGGCAAGACGCTTGCACCTGCCCATTTTCTTTGGCAAGACAAGACCGCTACATCCCTATCCCACGGGGGAGCGCCCCCTCGACCGCAAGCTTGTTTCAAGATCCTTCGTCGCGCCGCTCCTCAGGATGACAGAGAAGGTTTGATGGCTGAACATTCGACTTATGACGTGATAGCTTCGCCAACACCGCCCCGTGTCATCCTGCCACCCCGTGTCATCCTGAGCGAAGTCGAAGGATCTTGCTAAAGACTTAACAGTCAAGAGGCGCTCCCCCGCGCAACCACTTTCCTACCGCTCCTCTATGTCATCCCGCTCACCCTCGCAACAAACACCCAAAACGCAAAAGCGAACCGATACGCTCCTCACCGCCCGCAGCAAAACCATAGTACCAATTACAACTATCGCAAAAACAAGGCATTGTCATTCCTCGCCGCACCTATTGCACACAAATTCCGCTCGTTTCTTACAAAACAGCTTGCGCTTTTAATGTTGACATTGTATAATATATTTGTTATTTGTGGAGGTATTTCTATAATGAGAATGATTGATTTGATTGAAAAGAAGGTTCAGGGTCAAACCCTGACCACCGATGAGATAGACTTCATCGTAAACGGCTACACGAAAGGCGATATTCCCGACTATCAGATGTCGGCATTTATGATGTCCGTAGTTTTTCAAAGCATGGATGAGCGCGAGACCGCAGACCTCACCATGGCTATGATGCACTCAGGCGATGTGGTGGACCTGTCCTCACTGCCCGGCGTAAAGGTTGACAAGCACTCTACCGGCGGCGTTGGCGACACGACAACCCTTGTTGTCGCGCCCCTTGTAGCAGCCTTAGGCGGCACGGTTGCCAAGATGTCCGGCAGAGGGCTTGGACACACGGGCGGCACGCTTGACAAATTGGAGTCCATACCCGGCACCAACATAGAGCAGCCCATGGACCGTTTTCTTGACATAGTGCGCGAAGTTGGAGTTGCCGTAGTGGGTCAAAGCGGCGATTTAGTTCCCGCCGACCGCAAGATGTACGCCCTAAGAGACGTCACCGCGACTGTTGGCAGCATACCCCTAATTGCGTCAAGCATCATGTCAAAGAAGCTTGCCGCCGGCACAGACGCCATCGTCCTTGACGTCAAGATGGGCAGCGGCGCGTTCATGCAAAACCTTGAGGACGCCGAAAAGCTCGCACACCTTATGGTCAAGATAGGCGGCATCCTAAAGCGCCGCGTAACAGCTCTCATTACCGATATGAACCAACCTCTGGGCATGGCCGTCGGTAACGCGCTTGAGGTAAGGGAGGCTGTGGAGCTGCTGTTTGGGAAGATTCCGGAGGGCGATCCCCTGTTTGAGGTGTGTATGCTGCTTGGCTCGCATATGCTGCTTTTGACCAACCTTGCAGCTTCCGAAGCGGACGCAAGGACAAAGCTGAAGGAAGCGCTGTTTAGCGGCGCGGGACTTAAGAAGCTCCGTCAAATGATAACGGCGGAGGGCGGCGACGCTTCCTACCTATGCCTTGAACGCATAGATGAGCTTTGCAAGACAAAGAAGCTTATTCCCGTTTACCCCAAACGCGCGGGTTATATATGCGCTATGCGGGCCGAGTTTATCGGAACAGCAGCGCAGATGCTGGGCGCGGGCAGAGCTTCAAAGGAGGATGTTATAGATCCTGCCGTAGGCCTTGTCATGCAAAAGCGCTTGGGCGACCATGTGGCCATGGACGAACCGTTGTGCATCATGTATGTCAACGATGAGGCGCGGCTTGAAGAAGCCATCGAGACCTTCCACCTCTCCATGGATATCGAGGACGCCAAGCCCGCTCCCGTTCCAATGGTCTATGATGTAATAGTAGGATAATTCTTTCGAGCAGAGCGCGGGACGACCTTGATTCTTTAAGGCCGTCCTTTAATTCATTAAAGCCGCGAACATAGTCGCAGTATTTTCTTATGACGCATTAACGTAAATTAATAGCCGTTTAGCACAAAAGTCCAAAATTGTTTCACGTGAAACATTTTACAAATACACCTCGAAGCGTAATCAGAACAGAAATTGTTTCACGTGAAACATTTTGCAAAAGGGTTCAACAGGCACAAATTTGCAGTATTTCAATTTTCCCCTTGCGTCTTGTACAGCTTATGCCTTATAATCAAAGCGGAGGTGGGCAAATGACAAAGATTATAGCAATCGCAAATCAAAAGGGCGGCGTTGGAAAGACCACTACCGCGGTTAACCTAAGCTCTGCTGTGGCGCAGAACGGGAAACGTACGCTGCTTATTGACCTCGACCCTCAGGGGAACAGCTCGAGCGGTCTTGGAGTTTTAGATACCGAGAACATACTAACGAGTTACGATGTACTGATTAATGGTGTAAATCCCATGGAGACTATTATCAAGACCGATTTCTATGGTCTGTCGCTTATACCCGCCAACATCGCGCTTGCAGGGGCTGAGGTAGAGCTTGTAGACAAAGAACGCCGAGAATTCGCCTTGAAGCTTGCGATGGAGCGACTTGGCAATGAATTTGATTACATTTTCATAGACTGCCCGCCGTCATTGGGTCTGCTGACGCTGAATGCGCTGACCTTTGCGGGCTACATACTCATCCCGATTCAGTGTGAATACTATGCCTTGGAGGGCGTTGCGCAGCTCATGAACACGGTTCGGCTTGTGCGGCGAGGGCTAAATCCCGCTTTGGACATAGCGGGTGTTGTATTGACCATGTACGATTCAAGGACAAAGCTCTGCGCACAGGTCGTGGAGGAGGTCAAGCGAAGCTTCAAAAACAAGGTGTATAACACAATTATTCCTCGTTCGGTAAGGCTTGGCGAAGCTCCGAGCTATGGTCAGCCAATCAACGTTTACGCGCCAAAGTGCGCGAGCGCAAGGGCGTACGACGCGCTTGCTATGGAAGTAATCAAACGGGAGGGAAGATAATGGCAGCTAAAAAAGGAGGCCTTGGGCGCGGCCTTGACGCGCTTTTGATGGAAGAGCCCCTAAAAGAGGGCAGCGTATTGAACGTTTCCATTTACGATGTTGACACCAATCCGAATCAGCCGCGAAAGAGCTTTGATGAGGAGAGGCTTAACGAGCTTTCGGAAAGTATCAAGCGCCACGGCATTATGCAGCCAATACTTGTAAAGAAAACGAACGGACGTTATCTGATAATTGCGGGAGAGCGCAGGTTCAGAGCGGCGCGGCTTGCCGAGTTAAAGACCGTCCCCGTGCTTTTGTCTGACGCTGACGAAAATTCCATAGCCGAGCTTGCGTTAGTTGAAAACATACAGCGTGAGAATCTGAACCCTATCGAGGAAGCGGCGGCGATACGCTTCTTGATGAAGCAGCACGACCTGACACAGGAGGAGGTATCCTCAAGGATAGGCAAGTCCCGTCCAGTCGTCGCAAATTCGCTGCGACTGCTGTCACTTCCGCAGCCCGTGTGCGAACTCGTATCCGAGGGCAAGCTAAGCTCAGGACATGGCAGGGTATTGGCGGGGCTGAACTCCGCGTCGCGTCAGATTCTGCTTGCAAACCGTGCCGCAAAGGATGGTTGGAGCGTCAGGCGCATGGAGGATGAGGCGCGTTTGCTGGATTTGCGGGAAGCGCGCTCTCGCAAAAACCGCTCGCAGCTTGATCCTGAGCTTGTCGCACTGACAAGAGCACTGCGTCAAAAGCTGGGTGCGAAGGTCGCGATAAGCGGCACGAACGAGAAGGGCAAGATAGTGATAAGTTACGAATCCGAGGAAGCCTTGCAGAACGTCTATGACGCGCTGTTCGGAGAGAATCAGTAATAAGGAAGGTTTGGTACGGGTAACGCGGTATAGCGCTGCCGGCTAAATCGACCGCAGACACGGAGGTCATATGTTCATAATAGCGGGTCTCGGTAATCCGGGGCTTTCATATCGCCGCACACGTCACAATGTCGGGTTTATGACTTTGGACGTGCTTTCAAAGCGCCTTGGAATCAGTGTAACGGAGACACGGTTCTCCGCACTTTGCGGCGAGGGTATGTATAAAGGCGAAAAGCTGCTTTTGATGAAACCGCAGACCTATATGAATCTGTCGGGCGACGCCGTCGGTGCGGCGATGCGCTACTACAAGCTGCCCCCGGAAAAACTCATTGTGATTTATGATGATGTGGATTTGCCTGTTGGGTATCTTAGGGTCAGAGCTTCGGGCAGCGCGGGAAGTCACAACGGCATGAAGAGTATCACGGCCTGCATGGGCAGTGGAGATTTTCCGAGGGTTCGTGTCGGAATTGGACAGGACAAGGGTCTTTTGCTTGCGGACTATGTGCTGAAGCGTCCTTCAAAGGACGAGTTTGAGCAGCTTGAGCTATGCTTTGAGCAGGCCGCTGACGCCGCGCTTGACATAGTAGAAGGGCATATGGACGAGGCGCAGGCCAAGTTCAATCACAAAAAGCCGCCAACGGAGCAAAAGCCGCAGGTTCAGGGCGAAAGCCCGAATACTAAACCGTGAGCAGCTACATTATAATAGGAAAGAAGTACCTACATCGATATGGCGATAATCATTGAAACAGGTTCAATATATGCGTGAACTCATCAAGGCGGTAAGTCTGAGCGCAGGCTGCGTGCAGCTTCTGGCAGCTCTGAACGAGGGCAAGGGCAGCGTTGCCGTTTTTGGTATGCACGAATGCTGCCGAGCTGTTGTCGCGGCTGTGCTTGCAGAGGACAGCAGTTTACTAATTGCGACCTCGACCGATGCCGAAGCGGTGCGCTTTCACGCAGAGCTGTCCGCATATCTGCCGGAAGCGCAGCTCTTCCTTCCCAGAGATCTGCCTATTGTGGACTTAAAGGCAGTCTCATCGGAGCGGCGCGGTATGCGCTTGTCCACACTTATACGCTTATGCTTGGGGCAACCCACGGTGATAGTCACCTGTGCCGCTGCGCTGCTTGAACAGCTTGCCCCCAAGTCGGCGCTTGTCACCAACATCATCACCGTTTCGACAGGTGACAGCGTTGAGCCTCGAGGCTTGATGGCAAGGCTTATCGCGGCGGGCTATGAGCGCTGCGACCTCATCGAGGGCGCGGGTCAATGCGCATTGAGAGGCGATATACTGGATGTGTTCCCGCCGCAGGCCAAGGAGCCGTGCCGCATTGAGTTTTTCGGTGACGAGATAGACCAGATTCGTTCCTTCGATCCGTTATCGCAGCGATCGACCGAGCAGCTTATGCATATCGTCATTCCGCCGGCGTTTGAGACCCCGCAGTCCGGGCAGGATATACACAGGGTTCTAAAGCGTATAGAGGGCAAGGCCGGCTTTGACGCGCAGCGTGAGTCATGGGAGCAGGGGCTGCCCTGCGTCGGCGCAGATGTGCTGCTGCCGCTGCTGTTTGCCAAGACCGAACAGCTAACGGATTATCTTCCACAAGATTGTCGCTTCCTATTGATAGAGCCAGAGCGCATAGCGGACGAGGCAAAAAGTTCCGAATTGATGTTTGAGGAGACGGTTGCAGCGGCATTGGAGCGTGAACAGGGACATCCCGCACAGGCACGTCTTATCGCGTCCGCCTCGCAGCTTATGGGAAGGCTTGACACTCCGCGCACGGCGGGGGTGTTCTCGCTGTTTAGAACGGGAAACGCCTTGAGTATTCATTCGCGGGCGGCGTTTACGGTGCAGCCCGCGCCGCAATACCTGCATGACCTTGAGCACTTGGGCAAGGATCTAATAAGAGACAGGTCAAATCGCGACGCTGTTTTGATTTACGCGGGTGAAGAGCAGGATCGGGTATTGGATCAGTTGAGCGACCTCAACGTTCTATGCGGTAAGGCAAGTGACTTGAGCCGCCCGCCGGAGCGCGGAGAAACACTTGTGCTGTCCTCCGTTATTCCGCGTGGCTTTGTCTTTCCGGAGCTTCACCTTACCGTACTCTCGCCTCTGGAGCTGTTCGGAAAACGCGAAACGAAGTCCGTTCACAGGCGCAAGAACAACACATTAATAGCCGACCTCAAGGTTGGCGACTGCGTAGTTCATGAGACGCACGGCGTTGGCCGTTTCAAAGGGGTGGTCATGCTGACGGCTGCCGGCAGCACGCGAGACTATCTTCTTATAGAGTATCGCGAGGGTGATAAGCTCTACATACCTACGGATCAGCTTGACAGGGTTCAGAAATACCTTGGCGGCGACGCGGGAACTGAGCCGAGTCTCTCAAAGCTGGGCAGCGGCGATTGGGGTCAGAAGGTCAACAAGGCGAAGGCTTCCGCGAAGAAGCTTGCCATCGACCTTGCGAAGCTGTATGCGGAGCGCAGCAGCAAGCGCGGATTCGCGTTTTCCCGCGATAACGCATGGCAAAAGCGCATGGAGGAGAGCTTCCCCTATACCGAGACGCCCGATCAGCTTAGCTCTGCCGCCGAGATCAAGGCGGACATGGAAAAACCGCTGCCTATGGACAGACTTTTGTGTGGTGACGTCGGCTACGGCAAGACGGAAGTCACCTTGAGAGCCGCTTTCAAGGCTATACAGGATTCCAAGCAGGTTGCGCTCATGGTTCCTACCACCATATTGGCGCAGCAGCATTACAATACCGTACTTGCCCGATTTCGGGATTTCCCCATCAAGGTCGCCTGTCTGTCGCGCTTTGGTCAGCCCAAGGAGCGTGAGAACATCAAGCGCGGGCTTGCTTCGGGCGAGATTGACATGGTGATAGGCACTCATGCCCTGCTTGCTAAGTCGGTGAGCTTCCATGACTTAGGGTTACTTATTATTGATGAAGAACATCGATTTGGGGTCAACCACAAGGAGCGTATTAAGGAACTAAAGAGCGATGTTGACGTTTTGACACTAACCGCAACGCCGATTCCGCGTACCCTGAACCTTTCGTTCACAGGCATACGCGATATATCCGTCATCGATACGCCCCCTGAAAATCGCTATCCTGTGCAGACGTTTGTAATGGAGTACAGCGACGCGCTTGTCAGAACCGCTCTGTCGCGTGAGCTTGCAAGGGGCGGTCAGGCGTTTGTACTGTCCAACAAGGTTGACGCTATGGACGGGACCTTGCGCAAGCTTCGCGAACTTTTGCCGGACGCAAGAATTGACCACGCTCATGGGCAGATGCCCGAGCATATGCTTGAACAGGCGATGGTGCGCCTTATCAACCACGAGACGGATATTCTATTATGCAGTACCATCATCGAAAGCGGAGTTGACATACCGAACGCAAATACGCTTGTCGTGCTTGACGCTGACCACTTGGGGCTTGCGCAGCTCTATCAGCTGAGGGGCAGGGTCGGAAGGTCAACGCGCATGGCGTATGCGTACTTTACGGTGTATAGCCCGCGCACCATATCTGAGAGCGCGCAGCTTCGCCTTTCCGCGATTCGCGAGTTCACACAGTTCGGCTCAGGGTATCGGCTTGCCATGCGCGACCTTGAGATTCGCGGCGCAGGCTCGCTCTTGGGCGCGGAGCAGCACGGACATATTTCGGATATAGGTTTCGATTATTATTGTAAACTAATTCGCCAGGCGGTAAGCCAAGCCAAGGGCGAGAAGCAGCACCCTGAAATAGATGTTCAGGTGAATATTCAAGCTGACGCGTTCGTGCCGCAGGAGTATGTCCGCTCCGAGGTCTTGAGGCTGTCGATGTATAAGCGTATCGCGGGGATTGAGGACTCTCATGATTACGACGAGCTGTTCGATGAGTACAGCGATAGGTATGGCGAGCCGCCCGCGCCCGTGGTGATGCTGATGAAGCTGCAGCTTGTCAAGGCGTATGCGCAGAATTCCATGATAAATCTGGTGAGCGTCGAGAAGGGCAAGGCCGTGCTTAGGTATTGTGAAGGCGCGCAGACAGACGGTGCAAGGCTGCTTGCGGTGGTCGGCGGCGAAAAGGGCGCGAAGCTCATAGCCATTAATGCTATATCGATAGAGCTGAAGCTTTCCACGACTGAAGCGATGCAGGTAGTCAATATTTTGATACTCCTGCTTGCAAGGCTTTCATATTGCTCTATGGCGGAATAACAGTCAAGTTGAAGATTTAACATAAGGGGTGGTTCGCGACATCTTGGTCATAGTTAAGGTGGGAGCGGGTCTTGACTCGCATGTTTCCATCAAGATCCTTCGACTTCGCTCAGGATGACATCGAGGGCGAGTTGGCGTAGTATAATCATATGACATCGAGGACGAGTTTGCGCAACATAATCATTTGACAGTATGGGCGGGTTCGCGATGCAACCACGTCAAAGGGCGAATGCTTTTTAGCAAACGAAAACCATTGACAGGTGTCGAAAAAATATGGTATTCTATATTCAAGGACGAAAATCGTTCAATATCATTTATAGGAGTACAGCCATGGGACTTATCAAAGCCATCGCGGGTGCGGCGGGCGGAGTGCTTGCCGACCAATGGAAAGAGTATTTCTACTGTGAAGCCTTGCCCGCTGACGTTCTCGCGGTCAAGGGCGAGAAGCGCGTTTCCGGACGTTCATCCAACTACAAGGGCAGCGACAACATCATCTCCACAGGCTCGGTCATAGCCGTAGCCACAGGTCAATGTATGCTCATAATCGAGCAGGGCAAGGTTGTCGAGGTCTGCGCCGAACCCGGCGAGTTCGTATACGACGCCTCCACGGAGCCTACCATTTTCGCGGGCAGCTTGGGGCCGAGCATCAGCGCCGTGTTCCGCAATATAGGCAAGCGTTTCACCTATGGCGGCGAAGCTCCCAAGGACCAGCGCGTGTACTATATCAACACCAAAGAGATTATCGGAAACAAGTACGGTACCCCCAGCCCAGTGCCCTTCCGCGTGGTTGACCACAATGTCGGGCTTGACATGGACATCTCCATTCGCTGCTTCGGTGAGTACAGCTATCATATCGTCAACCCGCTGCTGTTCTACACCAACGTTTGCGGCAATGTGGAATCCGATTATACCCGTACCGATATCGACAGCCAGCTTAAGAGCGAGCTTCTGACCGCGCTTCAGCCCGCGTTCGCAAAGATTTCCGACATGGGCATTCGCTATTCCTCCCTGCCCGGACACACCACCGAGCTGTCCGACGCGCTCAACAGCGTGCTTTCATCCAAATGGCGCGAGCTTCGCGGCCTTGAGATAGTGTCCTTCGGCGTGTCCTCGGTCAAGGCAAGCGATGAGGACGAGAAGATGATCAAGGAATTGCAGCGCAACGCGGCGTTCCGAGATCCCACTATGGCGGCGGCGCATCTTGTCGGCGCACAGGCGGCGGCGATGCAGTCGGCGGCCTCCAACGAAGGCTCAGGCGCGGCTATGGCGTTCATGGGCATGAATATGGCGGGCGCGGCAGGCGGCATGAACACCCAGAATCTGTATCAGATGGGTCAGCAGCAACAGTCAGCAGGCGCGCAGCGCTCGGAGTCTGCCGCAGCTCCTTCAAAGGATTCATGGCAATGCGCTTGCGGCGCGGTCGTAACGGGCAATTTCTGCCCCAAATGCGGCGCTAAAAAGCCCGAACCCAAGGCGGGTTGGAAGTGCTCCTGCGGCGCGGTC
>ERZ795053.1246-NODE-1246-length-32584-cov-22.862676_pt1 | contig 32584 bp, 13 predicted proteins | sample MGYA00375137_ERZ795053 | MGnify/ENA primary metagenome ERZ795053 (study PRJEB30182, sample SAMN05720284) | activated sludge metagenome | isolation source: Anaerobic digester | place: Hong Kong | collected 2014-12-17 ...
CGCTGTCGAGTTGCCTGGTCTGCCACACCACCATGCCGGACGGCAACGGCCCGCACACGGCACCATAGTCGGCCGCGCAGAAATGTCTCCCCGCCCCTGATGGGGAGACATTTCGCTGGCTTCATCGGTTGTGCCCTCGGCCACCTATGTAAACATAGCGCATACACTTTTCCTATGCAGTTCTAATCTCCGTCGGCTACACTGGATTTATCATCTTGAACAAATGCCAGGATATTTTTGTACCCTGCGAGGAGAAATAGATCATGCGTTTTGACAAATTCACGCAAAAGGCCCAGGCCGCCGTGCTCGAGGCGCAGCGCCTGGCCGAACAGAGTCACGCCTCGACGGTCGAGCCGGAGCATCTGCTCGGTGCCCTGCTGCACCAGGAGGGCGGCGTCGTGCCGGCATTGCTCAACCGCATGGGCGTCGATGGCGACGCCGTGGCGCGCTCGGTCGACCAGGCGCTGGCGGCGTTGCCACGCGCCCAAGGCGCCAGCATGCAGGTTGGTTTCAGCCGCGGCCTGGCCGACATCCTCACCGACGCACAGCAGATCGCCGACAACATGAAGGACGAGTACACCTCGACCGAGCACCTGCTGCTGGCCATGGTGTCGAGCAACCACAAGGTCAAGCAACTGCTGGCGCGCCACGGCATCGACTACAACGGCGTCATCCAGGCGCTGGCCTCGGTGCGCGGCAACCAGCGCGTCACCAGCGACAACCCGGAAGGCCAGTACGAGGCGCTCACGAAGTACGGCCGCGACCTCACCGAGGAGGCGCGCAAGGGCAAGCTCGACCCGGTCATCGGCCGCGACGAGGAGATCCGCCGCGTCGTGCAGATCCTCAGCCGGCGCAGCAAGAACAACCCGGTGCTCATCGGCGAGCCGGGCGTGGGCAAGACCGCCATCGTCGAGGGGCTGGCGCAGCGCATCGTCAAGGGCGACGTGCCCAGCTCGTTACGCGACAAGAAGGTCGTCGCGCTGGACATGGGCGCGCTGGTCGCCGGCGCCAAGTACCGCGGCGAATTCGAGGAGCGGCTCAAGGCCGTGCTCCAGGAGATTGTAAAGGCTGAAGGGCGCATCATCCTCTTCATCGACGAGATGCACACGCTGGTCGGCGCGGGCGCGGCCGAAGGCGCCATGGACGCGGCCAACATGCTCAAGCCCATGCTGGCGCGCGGCGAGCTTCACGCCATCGGCGCGACGACGCTGGACGAGTATCGCAAGCACATCGAGAAGGATGCCGCGCTCGAGCGGCGCTTCCAGCCCGTCTTTGTGGGCGAGCCGAGCGTCGAGGACACGGTCAGCATCCTGCGCGGGCTCAAGGAGCGCTACGAGGTGCACCACGGCGTGCACATCACCGACGGCGCGGTCATCGCCGCCGCGACACTGAGCAACCGCTACATCACCGACCGCTTCCTGCCCGACAAGGCCATCGACCTCATCGACGAGGCGGCCAGCCGGCTGCGCATGCAGATCGACTCCAAGCCGCAGGAACTTGATGTCATCGACCGCGAGGTCATGCAGTTGGAGATCGAGCGCGAGGCGCTGAAGAAGGAAAAGGATGCCGCCAGCAAGGAACGCCTTGACGTCCTGGAAAAAGAACTGGCCAACCTGCGCGAGCAGAGCGCCGAATTGACCAGCCGCTGGCAATCGGAAAAGGAAGCGATCCAGCAGGTGCAGTCGATCAAGGAGCAGATCGACGCCGCCCGCATCGAGGTCGAACAGGCCGAGCGCGCCTATGACCTGCAGAAGGCAGCGGAGTTGCGCTACGGCAAGATGCGCCAGCTCGAGAGCGATCTCGCCCAGGCGGAGGCGCGCGTGCGCGATCTCCAGCAGAGCGGCGCGCTGCTCAAGGAGGAGGTCGACAGCGAGGAGATCGCCGCAGTCGTGAGCAAGTGGACGGGCATCCCCATCGCCAAGCTGCTGGAAGGCGAGCGCGAGAAGCTGCTGCACATGGACGGCTATCTCCACAAGCGCGTCGTCGGCCAGGACGAGGCGGTGCAGGCCGTGGCCAACGCCATCCGCCGCAGCCGTGCCGGCTTGCAGGACCCGAACCGGCCCATCGGCAGCTTCATCTTCCTCGGCCCCACGGGCACGGGCAAGACGGAACTGGCGCGCAGCCTGGCCGAGTATCTCTTCGACGACGAGCATGCGCTGGTGCGCATCGACATGAGCGAGTACCAGGAGCGCCACACGGTGGCCCGGCTCATCGGCGCGCCGCCCGGCTACATCGGCTACGACGAAGGCGGCCAGTTGACGGAGGCTGTGCGCCGGCGCCCCTACTCGGTGGTGCTCTTCGATGAGATCGAGAAGGCGCATCCGGAGGTCTTCAACGTGCTCTTGCAGGTGCTCGACGACGGCCGGCTGACCGACAGCCAGGGGCGCACGGTCGACTTCAAGAACACGATCATCATCATGACCAGCAACCTGGGCAGCCAGTACATTCTGGACGTGGCGTCGGTGGATGAGGAAGTCGAACGCCGTGTGCGTGAGGTGCTGCGCAGCCACTTCCGGCCCGAGTTCCTCAACCGCGTCGACGAGATCGTGGTCTTCCATGCGCTCAACCGCGCGCAACTGAAGGAGATCATCGACATCCAGTTGGAGCGCCTGCGCCGGTTGCTGGCCGACCGCAAGATCACGCTGGAGTTGAGCGACGCCGCCAAGGATCTGATCGTCGGCGAGGGCTACGACCCGGCCTTCGGCGCCCGCCCGCTCAAGCGCGTCATCCAGCACCGCATCGCCGACCCGCTGGCCCGCCAGATACTTGAGGGCAAGGTGCAGGACGGCGACCACGTCCTGGTCGACGCACTGGGCAACGAGTTGACCTTCACCGTCGTCGAAGTGCTGGAAGCATAGTCACGAGGGCGGAAATCAGAAAGGCTCACGCTTGGGAGGTGTTCTCCCTTGCGTGAGCCTTTTTCGCGTCACGACAGAACGCCAGGCTGGCTGCTGATATCGCCGCTGTGCACGAGTCATGCGTCACGAGACCTGCGTCACGTATGTGATGCAAACCTGGCGTTCAGAAACTCGCCGCGGGTTGCTAGGGACCGACCCGCGACACCAGCGGCAGATAGAGGCTGCCCTGCGGTACCCTGGTCAGCGCGACCTTGGCAACCACCGGATCGTCGTACACCGCCGTGCCGGCGAACTCGGCCTGGGCGTGCACCACGTCGAAGCGCGGTGCATTGGTCCACAGCGCGCTGCTGACCAGCATCTGCGTCGTCACGCGACTGTTGCCCGCACGCACGCTGCTGAAGCGCGCATTGGCCGGCAGTAAATCCATGAGCGGGAAGAGGCTTGCGCCTTCGAGCGCCGCCACGGCGCCCGTATAGAGATCGTCGTTGGGATTACCGGCGACGATCACCTTTGCCTCCGGCTCACAGCCAAGAATCTGCGCCACAAAGTCGTGGACGAGTTGTGCCTGGGCCTGGCGCCGCGTGGCCGAGTACGCCGAGACCGGCTGTTCCGCCCCAAACTCCGGCGTATCGTTTTCCTTGCCATCAAAGTGAACGGTTATCACGAAGAGGCGTTCGCCGGCCACGGAGAACTGTGCCGCCAGCGGTTTGCGCCCGTCGAGAAAGTCGCCCGCATTGGCGCCGATGCGCCCCGGGTTGAGCGCCAGCGACGCCTGGCCCGCCGTGCACGAGACGCTGTTGTCCGTCCCTGCATCGCCGGAGTTGACCGCCAATTGCACGCGCTGCGGGTTGTAGAGCAGCCCGAGCCGCGCATTGCTGCCCAGTTCACCGCCATCCTCGGCGTCGAAGGGGTCGATCTGCGCGTACGCATAGGTGGGCCCGCCTGCCTGCTGCACGGCCGCGATGAGCCGGCCAAAGGTCACATCGGCTGCAACGATGCCGTCGTCGACCGCGCCGTTGTTGTCGCCCACCTCGTCGAGCACCACGATGTCCGGGCTGCGCAGATTCTGCACGATGAGGGCGGCCTTCTTCGCATACTCGCCGTCGCCGGCGCTCCCCCCCAGGTTGCCCGCGTCGAGCGTGGCAATGGACTGGTAGAGCGCATCGCCGGTCAGCGGCGTGACCTCCGGGGCGAGTTGGGTGGTCACCACAACGGAGAGCGCCTGCGTTGTGCGCAGCGCGTAGGACGCCCGGTCATAATCCATGATACCGACGAGCGGGCTGCCAAAGGTGGCGCCGGCGGTCACGGCGGGCATGTTGGCGGTATCATAGCGAAGTTCGCCGCTCACGCGGATCCGCTCCGGGTTGGCGTCGTCCGCCTGCGCATAGACGCCGCCGCGGTCGGTGCGCGGCCCGGCATTGGCGGCGCTGTCGGCCAGCACCCAGAAGTCGCCATCCGCCGTGCTGGGACCGACCACGATCGCGTCGTTGACCTGCACGCGCATGCCTTCCAGGCTTTCGTAGAAATCCAGGCCATCGCTGGCGGGGTCGAAGCTGGTCAGCGCATCGTCCTCGATCACCGCGGTTGGCAGCGTGCGGCCATTCTGACCCAGCACAACCGGCGCCGGCAGCGTATTCTTGGTAGAGATCAACGTCACGCCGGCGTTGGTCAGCGTGGTGACCGTCAGGTCATGGCTCAGCGCGCCGCCGGGCGCAATCTCGGCGACCGTGCCCAGCACGAGCACGTCGTCGCCGGCGAGCACCTTGAGCGAGCCGCCATTGGCGACGAAGATCCCCTCGGCAGTGGCGCTGTCGCCGTCAGGCTTTGCATACTGAAGGTAGAAGCCATTGGGGCCGAGTGCAGTCACAATCCCGCGCGTGGTAACCGTCGAGCCGACCAGCGGCGAGCGATGCCCCGCCCCCTGGATGGTGTGGATCGGCGTGATGTCGCCGAGGCTGGTCGTCGCCTCGTACGCCCCGGCGTCGCAACTGGCATTAACCGGCCGCGTGATCCCGCGCTGATCGACCTTGACCTGCACGGCACAGCCATTCGTGCCGCTGGGCGTGCGATCGATGGCCGGGCTGTCGATGCGCAACGCATGGGTCGGCGTCGGTCCGCTGTTATCCTTGAGGAGGCCGAGCAGCGGGTCGGTATTGGCCAGGTCGCCGGCGCCGCCCAGCGCACAGGTCGCCGCACTCTCCACGTTGTAGCCCGTCGAGTTGATCTGCCCGGCGCTGTTTGCGCAGTTGCCGCCCGCCGCCGCGCCGGCCAGAATCGTGCTGCCCAGCGCAATCGACGCCTCGTCGTTGAAGAGATTGCCGCCGGCGCCAGCCGCGCTATTCTGGTCGAAGGTGACAAAAACGGCCGTCGTGCTGGCGCGATTGTAGAGCCCACCGCCGTTATCCGTTGCGTTGTTCTGGCTGATCGTGTTGTTGGTCAGCGCCAGCGATCCGCCAAAGTGATGGATGCCTCCACCGGCGGTTGCCTGGTTGTGGTCGACGGTGCTGCCGGCGACGGTCATGCTGCCGTTGTTGAAGATACCGCCGCCCGATACGGCTGTGTTGTAGGCGAAGCGGCTGTCGCTCACCGACGCCACGGCGCCAACACCCTGGCTGAGCAGACCGCCGCCGCTGACGGCCGTGTTGCTGAGTACAGCGGACGCGTTGAGCGTGACATGGCTGAGGGTTGCGCCCTCGTTGTGAACGCCGCTCCCTCCATTGCCCTGCACAGTGATGCCGAACAATGTCGCCGTAGAGAGGACGTTGTGCAGCCCGCCGCCCTGGTTCTGGTTCAGGCGGCCGTCGGTGAAATCCAGCGTTGCCTGGCCCGTGTTGACGACACCGTAGCCGTTCGTGTTCGAGATGACGTCGACGGTGGAGAGGATGGCGCTGCCGCCTTCGTTGCGAAGGCCGCCGCCCTGATTGCCGGTAATGGCAGCGTTACGCATGACGAGTTCGCCACGCGTGCGGATGCCGCCGCCATCGTCGGCCAGCGATGTCAGCCCGTTGCGCACGGTGACGCCAAGCAGCGCCACATGCGCGCCGGCCTGCACGTCGAAGACGCGGTCGAGCGCGCCGCCATCGATCACGATGTCGCTCCCGGTCCACGATGCACCCACCACGCCGCCCATGCCGTCGATCGTGAGCGTACCGGCAATATCGAGATCGCCGGCCATGGCCCCGTCCTCGCCGGCGCCGGCCCGTGCCAGCGTGAAGATCGACGGCCGCGGCAGCGCAGGGTCGAAGGTGATCGTATCGCCGCCACCGCCCGCTGTGCAGCCACCGACCGCGCTGTCGCTGTTGGCGGAGAGGATCGCCTCGCGCAGCGAGCAGAAGGCGTCGTCGGCCAGCACATCGGCGGTTGTGTCGACCACGATGGCGGAGCCTGTCTGCGGCGCAATGCCGCTGGCGACCAGCCATTGGTAGGCAGCTTGCAGGTTAAGGCGACCGGCGCCGAAATCGTTGTCAGGTCCCTCGACGCCCAGGTCGATTACGCCGCTGTGCAGTGCCGCCTCCTGCTGGGCGACGCTCAGGTTCGGGAATGCGCTGAGCAGCGCGGCCAGGCCGCCGGCGACATGCGGCGCCGCCAGCGATGTGCCGCTGGCATACGTGTAGCCGCCGCCGCGGTCGCTGCTCATGATGCCGATACCCGGCGCCGTCACGTCCGGAAAGATGGTGCTGGGCTCGCCGCACGCCGCCGGGCCGCGGCTGCTGTTGGTGTAGATCTGGTCGCTGTTCGACGTACCGCCGACGGCAAAGGCCGACGGGTTGTTGGCCGGGCTCATACTCGTGCCGGCGGCCGGGCCGGAATTGCCTGCTGCGAAAATGGGCAGAATCCCTGCCGCGCGCAGCGCCTGCAAGTCCAGTTCAAAGGTCAGGTTGCAGCCGGGCGTCTGCATGGTCCACGAGTTGTTGACAACGTGCGGAGCATCGGCTGTCTTCGGATTGCCGTCCGGGTCCAGCAGCCACTGAAAGGCGGAATGAATCGCCGTCACCGTCGACTCACGCTGATCGTTGAAGATGCGCGCTGCGATCCAGCGCGCCTCCGGCGCCATGCCGATGGCGCTGCCACCGGCGCTGCCGCCTACCATGACGCCCATGGTCCACGTGCCGTGGCCGTCGGCGTCGAAGGGTGCGGCGGGATGCTGGCCGAAGGCGTCGAACCAGCTATTGCTGCCGCCGCGCCAGCGTGCCGCCAGGTCGGGATGGGTGATGTCGACGCCCGTGTCGAGGCTGGCCACGACGACGCCCTGTCCGGCCCAACCCGCATCCCACAGCGGCGGTGCGTTGACAATGGTCAGGTTGGGCTGGGCGGTCACATCAATGGCGGCCGGCACGATGTCGATCGCGTCAGGCGCAATCGCGGCGACGTCGGGGCGGGCCGCCAATTCGGCGATCACGGCCGGTGTCGCCGTCACGGAAAAACCGTTGAAGACCCAGAAGGGCGTGACGGCGCTGATGGCCCCTTCGGCGTAACGCTGTGCCAGAAGCGGCTGGACGGCAGCCTGAGCCGTTGCGGCCGTTGCGCGCAGGCTGGAGACGGTCGCCTGCTGGGCGACCACCCGATCCGTGGCCGCCGCGCTGCTCACCAGGCCGGCCTGCTCTTGCAGGGTCACGATGACCGTGGTCTGGGCGTTGGGCGCCATGCCGGCCAGCGACGCACGCAACGCCGGGTCAATCTTGGCTTGGGCAATTGCCGAATTCGGCAGGGGCAGCGGCAGGGATGTCCCGCCCTGGGCAGAGGCTACCGGCGCGCCGGCCAGCCAGCCGGTCAGCATGCTGAGCACGAGCAAGAGATGAAACAAATTCTTCAAGCGACTTTCCCCGGATCATACAGTCTACGTGGCCTGTCAACGCAACAGACCGCCCATGAGCTTGGGCCATGCGGAGATACGGCGAAGAGCTCGCCGCCCGGCATTACCGGGCGGCGTGAGTGGAACTCACCAGCAGGATCATACGACATTGTCGCCGCTGTGTGCCTTGCAAAAGCATGTCAACGGCGACGTTTCATCAGCGTCCGCCGCGCTATTGTGCGGCGATCCCCTCAACCGTGATGTCGCCCATCACGACCGAAACGAGCGAGCCCGGCTTGACCTTGTTGCCGCCGTTCGGGTAGTGCATGAAGTAGACGCGCTCTTCCAGGTCGCCGTGATGCATCACGCCTTCCGGCGCCACGAGCCGCTGGCCGCTGGCCTCGTCGACCAATTCGGGCATGGTCTCATGCGACCCGAGCAGCGGCAGCGCTTTTTCCAGGTCGACGACCTTGTAGCGGAGGTCGATGAGTCCGCCGCCGGCCGTGACGCCAATCAGGCGCACGCGGATTCCGAACTCATCCTCCAACTCCTGGACGGTCAGCACGCGCGATTCGCCCGTCACGGGCACCTTGCAGAAGGCGCCCTCGACGTTGGAGAAATCGAGCCCCGACAGAGAGGTAATCTCATTGGCCGTGGGCAGGGGCGCCGGGGCCGGCGGCGGGGCGAGAACGCCGGTCAGCGTGTATACGGCGAAGAATGTGGCAACTGCCAGCGCAGCCATGCCCACAACTAGAATCAGCAGATTCACGCTAGTCGTCGGTTTTGTCTCTGACATGACCTCACTCATGAGTGGTCTCCTCTGTCGAGAGCGGGATGGCGGCACATGCCGCCATCCCGCAATACTGAATACGGTGGTGGATGGTCTAGAACTTTGACGTCACGGCACGGGCAGGACGACGGGCGAGCGCTTCGACGTGAAGCTGTCGAAGTACTGCGTGCCGTTGACCAGGCCGGCCGACGGCCCGAGATTGATCGACTCCAACTGGAAGGCGGACGTGTTCAGGTTATTGCGAACCTGGCGCTGCACGCCGTCCACATAGAGCCGCAACGACGTAGCCGTCCCCGACTCCCAGACGATGTCGATGACCTGCGGCGCATTGACCAGGTTGACCCAGTTTGTGCGTGTCGTACCGCCCTGGCGCAGGACCGTCGCCCGGATCTGCGGGTTGCTGCCCGGATTCGGCCGGCGGTACTCGATCGAGAAGATCGTCGTGCCCCCGGCGTTCTGGCCGGCGAAGATGGTCTCCACGCCGTTGACCGTGCGCGCCGCATTCGGGTTGAACTGGAAGCGGGCGTTGTAGCTCGTCAGCGCGGCCGGCGTGTTGTCGGTCACGAAGCCCTGGACGCCGGGCGACAGCACCACCGCCATACCGAAGTTGCCGGCCATGGCCGCCGTCGCATTGACGGAGACGCCGGCGCCGGTCGCCGCGCTCCAGGCAGTCGTATTGCCCGACTCGAAGCCGTCGGCGAAGATCAGGTCATCCACGACCAGCACCACGCTGGCAGGCGTGCTCCAGTTGCCGGCGGCATCGCGTGCCCGCACGGAGAGCGTGTAGTTGCCCACAGCCCAGGCGCTGACGTCGATCGTCGCCGACAGCGCGCCGGCACTCACCGTCATGGCCGTGCCGTTGCCAGGACCGGGATCGGCGCCGGCGAACCACTCGGCCGTGGCGATGGCGGCGGCGTCCGTGGCTGTGCCCGTGAGCGACACTTGTTGCGCCGAGTTCGTCGGGTTCGGCGTGACTGCCACGGCACTGACCACCGGCGGCGTGCGATCGATGACCAACTCGGCGGCCACCGTCGCGCCCCAGTTGCCGGAGGCGTCCTGGCCGTGCACGAGAATCTGGTGCGGGCCGTCAGCCAGTTGGCTCAGGTTGATGAGCGGGATCAGGGCGTATGCATTCTCCGTCGCGCTGTTATACAGACCGTCGCGCGGGGTGAACGGGAAGCCCGTGCCGTCGGCGCCCGCGCTGTCGATGAAGCCCTCGACACGCAGGATGTTGGACGCAACCGGGCCGCCCGCCGGCTCGCTGACCGTGGCGTCGACGCGCACGGCCGGCTGGCTCGGGTTGACGCCGATGACGCCATTGCTTGGGTTCGGCGCCGCCACGGCGTTGGTCGTCTCCGGTCCCGTGCGGTCCATCAACAGGTCGATGGTGGCGAAGGCGCCCCACAGCCCGCTCTCATCCTGGCTGCGCACGGAGACCGTGTGCGTACCTTCGCTGAGAGCGCCGACCGTGCCGGCCGGGATCGTTGCGGTGATGCTGGCAACCTGAGCAACGGCATTGATGCCCATGGCCGTGCCGCTGCCCGGCGCCGCCTGCGGGTCCGCCAGGTCGATGAAGTATTCGGCGGCCGTGATGTTGCTGTTGCCGCTGCCCACATCGCTGGCGGTGCCGCCCAGGGCGACACCCACGGCGCCGCCGCTCGGATTCGGCGACAGGGTCAGCGCCGAGGTAGTCGGGCCGGCGTTGTCGGCGCTGAGCGTGATCAGGTTGTACTGGCCCCAGTTGCCGGCGCTGTCCTGGCCGCGCACGTAGACTGTGTGCTGGCCGGGTGTGAGCGACGCCAGCACCGCGGCGCTGATCGTACCTTCCACTGCCTCGGTGGCGCTGTCGAAGGTGCCGTCTGTCGCGGCCATGGCCGTCGGCGTGCCTGCCGTGTCGTCGATGACGAATTCGGCCGCAGTGATGGCCGAACCGCCGGCCGCGCTGTCGTCGATCGTGGCCGTGAGCAGGCGATCGGCGCCGCTGGCCGCAAGGCCGAGACCGGTTGCGGCCGGGCCCGTGGTGTCGCCGACGCCGGGACCGCCGGCTGCAATGGACATGAAGGTCAGCATGCCGCCGTAGCCGCCGGCCTGGCTGTTGAAGAGCGTCATATCGCCGGCATGCACGGCAAAGCGCGCTCCATCCGGTGCGTTGGCCGGCACGGTGGCGATGGCGTCGATGCTGGAGCCGGGCGCCACCGTTTCGGCGATCACGGAGTAGGCATTCGGGCGCAGGCTGCCGTCGATGGCGACGACGCGCTGGGTCATGCCCAGGACGCCCATGGAGTGATGCAGCGCGCCGCCGTTGACGTAGCGCAGCAGCACGCGGTTGCCCGCCGTCACAGCAATCGGCTGCGTGTCCGGGTAGGCGACGCCGTTGATCAACTGGTAGCGCGCTTTGAAGCCGCGCATGTCGAAGCTCGCCGGCGCAGCACTGTTGTTGAGCGCCGGGTCGATCTCGCTGAGCAGCATCACCGCTTCGACGTCGTAGGCGGTCGAGGCGCTGTTGTAGGCCTGGCCGGCCGTTGCCGGGCGCACGACCAACACGCCGTGGAGGCCCATCGCACTCTGGTGGTACGTGTTGGGCAGCAGGCCCGCCTCGTAGAGGTAGGTGCCCGCTTCCTCAGCCACAAAGGTGTACGTCGTCGAGCCCAGCAGCGCGGCGCCGGTGCGATCCGGCGGCATACTCTGGCCGTGGAAGAGCATGCCCGTGGCTTCGGGCAGGCTGTTGTAGAGCGTCACGACGACCGTGTCGCCCTGGTTGACTTCCAGGACGGGGCCGCCCGGCTGGCTGACCGTCGGGGCGGCGGTGCAGTTGCCCAGGGCGTAGCCCCACACGGGGACGCTGACGCCGTCCGGCATGGTCGCCGTGCCGGCCGTGGCACAGAGGTCGATATTCACGGTAGCCTGGGCTTGCGCCGGCAGCGGCAGGAATGCAACCGCCAGCAGCAAGGCCAACACACCGGTCCACACAAAATACTTGGTGAGTTTCGTCATCTTGATCGCTCCTTACTGCGGGCAGGCGTTGGGCACCGGCGGATCGACGCGCGTAAAGGTGGCAGGTCCGGTCATCGGCACGCCCCACGAGTCAAGCTGGAAGAGCGCATGGTTGTGGGCGATGATGTAGTACTCGCCGCACTGGGTCATGCCCGTATCGCCCACCGGCTTGGTGCCCTGGTTGCCCAGGTAGGGGCTGCCGCTGAAGAACATACCGAAGACCATGTTCTGCAGGTTCGGGATCGTGATCGGCACTGGGTTGGTGTCCGGATCGTAGTCCTCGTTGTCCTGCCAGAAGAAGGTCACATCCCAGGTCTGGCCCGGCCCGACGTTGACGCTGAACTTCTCGAAGGAAGTGTCGCCGCCTGCCGCATCGAGCAGCGGGAAGCCGTCGCGCCCCACCACGCGGCCGTTGTTGCCGTGCGGGTGGAAGGGGAAGTCGATGCTGCCGACGTTGAGATAGCGCACCATGGCCGGCAGCGGGTTATAGGCCGGGTTCGGGCCACCATTATTTGGCAGTTCCGGGTTCGGGTCGTACGGGTTGATGCGCGCCAGGGCGCCATAGGGTTGCGAGGGCAGCCAGGGTGCGTAATTTGGCGCAATCGTGTCCGGATAGCCGCGACCATTGACCAGCCAGTAGCGCGGCTGGTAGAGCGTCATGTCAAAGCTCTGGCCGCGCTCCACCGCCTGGTTGAGCATGGGGTCGACCTCGGACATCATGATCATGAACTCGGTGCTGGCCTTGTAGGCGTTGTCGCCGTCGGCATAGGCGTAGCGCACGTTGTTGGTCGGGTCGTCGCGGGTCGGCCGCACGAGCAGGGCGCCGAAGAGCCCCATGCGCACCTGGCGCTCCGAGTCCGTGCCGCTCTGGTAGATGAACGTACCAGGGCGGTTGGCCACGAAGCTATAGGTGACCGTGCCGCCATTGGCCGGCGCCACGTTGGTCAACGACGTCAGATTGCCGCCACCGTCGAACTGCGGCACGGCGGGCGCGCCGTTGGCCAGCACATTCTCCTGGCCGGGGAAGATGATCGACACATCCTCCGCCAGCGTGTTCTGCAGGATCACCGTGACGGTGGCGCCCTGGTTGACACAGAGCACCGGGCTGGGGTGCTGGAACGGCTGGCCGCTCAGCGCATAGCCCCACATGAAGACCGTGTTGTCGTCGGACATGCCGATGTAGCCGGTCGACGTGGTCAGGGTAAAGGTGTTGTTGGCATTGGTCGTACAGACGATGCCGTCGGTCGGCACGGCCTGGGCGGTTGCCCGCTGGACATCCGTCGCCGATGCTGCGGTCAGCAGCGCCAGCACCAGGACCAGCGCCAGCCCCCACCGCACCCATTTGAGCATAGAAGTAGGCATTTGATAGCTCCTTGTCATCCTTCTCACGCGACCTAGGTGTTGGGCACGGTCTGCACAGGCAGCGTGCCGGTCGGGTAGACGCGAATTTCGGTCATCTGCCCGCCGTAGCCGGCCGTCCCGGCATTGCTGCCATGGGTCGTGGCCCGGTTGTAGAGCAGATAGGTGTCATAGGGCTGGCCATTGCTGCCGCCACGATAGGCCGGCGCCGTGAAGATGGCATCGGCGCTTTCGCCGGCGCCCAGCGAGATGGTGTTGGTCAGATAGGACGTGTCCACATCCGTAATCCCGCGCATGAGTGTGGCGTCGCGACCAACAATGCGCATCTTCAGCCCCGCCGTCGTCATTGCCCCTTCGGTGAAGCCAAGGTTGGCAAAGCGCAAGAGCACGCGCTCGCCTTCGTTGCAGGTCACCAGCGACGAGATGGGCTGGTATTGCAGGTGCTCGTAGCCGGGCGTCGGGATCAGGTCGCCGTTGGCATCGCGCACCGGGTTGAAGGGATCGACGGAGCCACTCGGCGCCAACGTGTCGGGATAGGCGCGGCCGTTGATCAAGCCGAAGTCGACGCGGTAGTCGGTCCATTCCGGCAACTGGATGTGCGAGTCGTCCCAGTGCGCCTCGGACCAGACCTCGGTCAGCAGCATGGAGAACTCGCGGTCGTAGCCGGTGGAGCCGTCGCCGTCGTTGTAGGCGTAGCGGCCGCTCTGGTAGAAGCCCTGGCCGTTCTGCGCCGGGCGCACGAAGACCATGCCGGTCATGCCCATGTGCACGTGCTCGATGTCTTCCACATGGCAGTGGTACATGTAGGTGCCGGGGTCGCGCGGCCGGAAGACGTAGGTGAAGTTGCGGTCGATGGGCACAGAGACCGACCCCATGGGCTCGCCGTCGAAGAACGGGATCACATGGCGGAAGCCGTGCCAGTGCAGCGTGTGGGCATCGACCAGGTCCGGGCGCATCTGCAAGCCCAGGTTCGTGAGCTGGAGACGGAGCGTCGCCCCTTCGTCTGCCCAGAAGAGCGGCGCCGAATGCTGCGCACGCATCTTCTGATAGCGGACCTGGTCAACGGTCAGCCCCGTCACGTTGCGGAAGCCGAAGATATAGGTCGTGAATGGTGCGGGCGCCAGGTCGTCAGGATGGTAGGGCGGCAGCGCCGGCGAGGGCGGCAGCCCGATCCAGCCATCGGTGGCGGCGAAGTAGAGGTCAGGGGCGATTTCCTGCGCGCCGGCACTGTTGGTGGCGAGGGGCGAGAGCCAGCCCTTGCCCAGGTAGCGCGGCAGCAAGCTTGCCCCGGCCGCGGCCGCAACGGTGCCGCCGGCTATCTTGATGAGGTCTCGTCGTGAGAATGTCTTTCGCATGTTCGTTCTCCTGAAGTGCGAACAACCGGTTCAGTAGCTCAGGGGGCTCCCCCCGGCCTGGCGCCGTTTCGGCAACCAGACCGGAGGAAGCGCTCACCGTTGTCAGGGCGCCGTAATCGCCGGCAAGTAGATCGAGTTGTCTTCGTACATCAGCCGCAGCGGGTTCACCTCGTAGGTGTCCGGCAGCACCGGCTGGATCAGGTTGCTCTCCTCGGCCGCAACCTGGACGAAGACCGGTGGCACATCGCCGCCGCCGAAGTTGTCCATCCGGGCACTGTTGGCAGGCGAGACGATGTAGATGCCGATGCGTCCACCGCCGGCCGCCAGGCTCGTCGGCCACAGCGGATTCTGGCCACCGGTCGCATTGGCAGTCCCCAGCAGAACGCCGTTGCGGTAGATGTTGACTGTGCCGTCCGCCAACGTGCGTGCGCCCAGTTGGTCGCCGACGTTGAAGACAACACCAGGGAAGACGGCCCGCAGGCGCCAGCCCTGACTACCCTGGTGCGTCCAGATCTGGACGTTGCCCTGGCCGGGGCGCCGATCGTAGTTGACGTTGATCGTCGACATATTGGTTGACGCCGCGTTGTTCCCATTGAGCTTGAGCAACAGGCCGACTTCTTGTGCATTCGCTGCAATGTCGGTGAAGGTGAAGAAGGCCTCCTGGTTCGGGCCGAAGCTCTGGGCGCTCCAGTGCACGGTCGAAAGGTTGGCTGCCGTAACCTGCAAGGCATTGCCGGCGATGGCGAAGCGGCTCGTCTGCCCGCCCCAGTTAGCGCCGAGATTGTTGCTGTTCGGCCGGTTGAAGGTGTCCAGCATGCCCGTCACCGGGAAGGCGTTGCCCGTCACATCGACTTCATCGGCGCCCATGTCGTAGCCGCTGCCTGCCGGACGCAGGTCGCCGTCGATGTCGACGCCCGGCGCCTGGATCGCACCGCGGCTCTCCGCGCCGGCGTCCACGGCCGGTGAGCTTTGCGCCAGGTGATAGTCGCCCAGCAGGTTGGGCAGGGTGGCCGGCGTCACGATCATGATGTCGACGAAGCGCGGGTTGCCACGCCACGGCGCCACATTGACCGACGTTTCGAACTCCTCCACGACGACCGGTGCCGTGCCCACGACGTTGCTGGGGTTAGTAGTCGTGCCTGTCGTCACCTGCATGAGCGTGTTGGTCGGCGCCAGAATGCCGGTGCCATCGGCCACGCCGAGATCCCAGTAGTTGATCGGGTAGGGATCGCCCGGCAGGCCGATGCCCGCAACCGCTCCGCCAGTGAAGGCGCCGGCACGGTTGCCCCAGAAGATGTTGTTGAAGAGCACCGGGTTGCTGAAGATGGGCGCGGTGGCCGGCAGCGTGGCCTGGAGCAGCGCGCTGTTGCGGGCCGTGGACAAGCCGGCCGGAGCCGCCTGACCATTGCTCGTCATGGCCGTCGCCGTCGTGATGTTATTCATGACGGTGTTGTTGTAGAAGCGCACGTCGGGTGCGTCGTTCAGCGAGACACCGCCGCCTTCATGGGTCGAGATATTGTTGACGACGACGTTGTTGTAGACGTTGTACGGGAAGTTGCCTGCCATGAGGAAGCGCAGACCACCGCCATCGTCGTTGCCCATGTTGGCCTGGATCAGGTTGTCGTGAACGTCAACCGCCCCGGCGCCCGGCGTCAGCATGGCCGGATCGGCCTGCAACTCGCCGGCGATCATGATGCCACCCGCTTCGTCGTAGGAACGGTTGAAGTAGACGCGGTTGTGGTGGATGCGGCCGCCCGGGCTCATGCCGTAGTGGCTGATGCCGCCGCCGTATTCCGCCGAGAAGTTGCCGCAGATGTCGTTGTACGCGATCTCGTAGTTATCCGCACCCGAGAAGACGCCGATGGCGCCGGCCAGGTTGGTGCCGCCGTTGGCCAGGATGCGGTTGAACTCAATCGTCACGTTGTCGTTCTGATTGTCGTTCAGCGCGCCCGGCAGGTGCGGCGTGCCCAGGCGAATGGCGCCGGCATAGGCGCCGCCATTGCTCTGCAGGATGTTGTTCGTGATGCGCATGTTGCGGGCGTAGGCGTTGGCAAAGATGCCGCCGCCCTGTACGGCCGCGAACTCCTGCTGTGTCGGGTCGGCCGGCTGCAGGTTATTGGGGAAGCCCTGCTGGTCGCCGCCCTGGATCTTCATGCCGTCGATGGTCACGTAGCGGCTGGCCGTCATTTCGTTGCTCTCGGCCAGCACGTAGACCACCGCACCCTCGTACATGGCCTGGTTGCCGTCCCAGGTCAGGCTCTGGACGAAGTTGCGCCACGTGGTCGCATATTCCGTGTCGCCGGCGACGCCGCGGCCGTCCAGCACCGTGCCGGAGACGGACGAAGCGTCGGCGCGCACGCCACCCGGGCCGATGCCTTGCAGTGTGAGCGGCGAGTAGATGATCACATTCTCGAAGTAAGTGCCGTTCGGATTCCACAGCGCCGGCGTGTCAGGGTAGACGACCACAACGCGCGGCCGGTTGCCGCTGGCATTGGCGGCGGCATTGATGCCGGCCTGCACCGTGGCGTACGTGCGCCCCGGACCCACTTCATAGACCAGCGCGTTGTAGCCGCTGCCGATGACGTGGAAGCTCAGGCCGTTGATCGTGCCGTTGCCCGCCGCCGTGCGGATGCCGAGCTGGTGCACGCCGGTCGGCACGGTGGCCGGTACGGTGACACCAATCACGCGGTCCGTCCAACTGGTGACTTGCAGCGGCAGGCCGCCGTCGAGCAGCACCTGGCCCTGCGTTGCGCCAAAGCCCTGCCCCTCGATGGTGAACTGGCGATTGTCGGCGTTCGAGTTCAGGCGCACGTAGGGGCGCGAGACGGCGAAGAGTTGCGGCGTCTCTGCGTCCAGGAAGCACTGGGGCGGCGTCGAGTATTGCGTGCCGCCGGCCAGTACGCCCGGCACGATCTGTGTCGGCGCCAGGTCGGACGGCACCATGACGCCCGGATAGATCTCGAAGGTGGCGCCGATGGTGCGGAACTGCGGGTTGTAGTTCGGGTTCAACTGGCCTGGCTGGCCTGGGTCGTTGCCCAGGATGTAGTACATGCCGGGGCAGACGCCGGCCGGCGTCGGGCAGTTGATCGAGTAGGTCGACGGCAGCAGGACTTCATACACGCCGTTCGGGTCAGAGGTGATCGTCGTCACCAGGTTGTTAGTGAAGTCGTAGACGCCGATGGGCATGTTCTCGATGCCGGCCTTCTCACCGAAGTTGATGGAGGTCGGGTCGGTCGAGACCGTCAGGTCGTCGATGATGTAGCCTTTCCACTTGCCGGGAATGGGCACATCGGTGAAGAAATTGAAGGTCGGCGCAATGGACTTGCCGTTATTGAGCGTGACCAGTTTCATATCGCACAGCGGCTTGACCTGGCCTTCGTAGATGGAGCCGCCGGCGTCCACAAAGCTCGGGTTGAGCACGGCGTTCGGGCCGTCCGTACCGAAGCCGGCGACGTCCACCGTGTGCAGCGCACCGGCGCATGCGGGCGGCGGCACCTGCGGCACGAACTGGTCGCCGTTGAAGACGTTGATGTCCTCTTCTCGCGTCACCTGGTAGAGCGGGCGGCCGAAGATCGTGTCGTTCGGCACATCAACCTGCACCAGGTAGTCACCGGCCGGCAGCGGCGTCGCCGGTGCTTCGCCGGTGTCATTACACAGCCCCGTCAGCGGGTCGATGCCGGCGCCAAAGCAGCCTTCGGTAAAGCCGTAGTTGCCGTCAAGCGTGGCAAAGCCGCCCTGCACTTGCGTCCCCATGAGCGGCGCCTCGATACAGCGCCGGCCGGCGATCGCCTGGTTGCCGCTGCCATCGGTCGGCAGCACGGCCTGGTTGCCATTGCCCCAGGGCAGCGGAACGCCATTGGCATCGCGCGCCACGCACTCAATGGGCTGTTCCCAGCGCTCGGTCTCGGTAGTGTTGATCAGCGTGCCCTGCGCATAGGAGCCGTCCGCAGCCAGTTCGTACTGGTTGCGGGCATCACAGGCAACCCCGGCATTTGTGCCGCATGGGACCGGCACGTACAGGTTGACGGTCACACCCGGGATACCCGGCTGCCACGGCTCCACGGCCGCGTAGCGCGGGTTGAGTTCGTTGCGGGTGGTGTCGTAGCTCACCGTGCCGACGATACCGCCGTTGCGCGGGCCGCCGCGGGCGCCGGTCGCATCGTAGGGCTTGACGCCCCAGTCGACGCGCGCCGCCTGACCGAGGATGGGCAGCACGCCCACATCCACGCCGTTGCCCAACACCGTGGTCGGCTCGGGCTGGTTCTCCACCTGGTAGGTGATACCGGTGGTGTAGTAGCGGTCATTGTAGGCTTCCAGGATCATCCACGAGCTCATGGGATAGGCTTTTTCGAGCACGTAGTAGCCCGTCGGGTCGGTCGTGGAAGCGATGGACATGCGGTCGATTTCAGTGTTGTCACGGTCGCGGTAGACGACCAGGTAGTTGGACAGTCCGCGTTCGCCCGGGTCCATCTTGCCATTGGCGTTGGTGTCCTCGAAGACGTAACCTTCGTACTTGGTGAACCAGCCGGTGAGGAACGGAGTACCCATATCGGTCATCTGCCCGTCGGCCACCGTCACCTGAATCCAGTCCAAGATCGTGTGCAGGTTGGCATCCCACCACGTGAAGAGGTAGTTGCCATTGGGCACGTTGTTGATTTCATAGGTGCCGTCAGGATTGGCCGGCGCGACGTAGATCGCGGTGTCGCCGTTCTGCAGGTCAGAGAGGGCCACCCAGCCGTTGTCGATGGCGCCCGTCATCTTGGAGCCGCTGAAGCCGTTCCAGATGTCACCTACATAGGGCAGGCCGCCCTGTTGGGGCAGGTAGACGGATGCGCCGACCAGCGTACCGCGCACGCCACCGGTGACACCAGCATCGTTCAACCCATCCATCGGCCGCGTAAAGCCAAAGATGGTCCAGGGGAAAGGCTCGCCGGCGACGACAAACTCGTTGTCCAGGCCGGTGCCGCCTTCTTGCAGCCACGTATCCCAACTGGGCGAGCCTTCCAACGTGGTCGTCTCGACCCAGTCGGAGCCGTCGGGCGGCGTGACCAACACGTCATAGCGCAGCGGCCCCAGGTTGGGGACGACAATGTCGCCGTTGGCGTCGCTGTACAGACAGTCGGTCTGGCCGGTCGGCTCCATGTTGGCGTCGTAGGTCGTGCAGAGCGGGTTGCCGAAGACGTCGACGGAAACCTGGCCTAGCGTGTCGTTGATGGTGACACGGAAACCGGCCAGCCCGCCTTCGGCCGGCGCGTCCATCTGGCCGTTGACCGGCGAGATATCCTCGAAGACCTTGATGCGCATGGTCGCCGAAGGCAGCGGGTGCGGGTGCAGTTCCACCGTCACCGGCCCGGTCAGCGGGACGGTGAAGTGCGCGCCGCCGATCTTGTAGCCGTCGGCCATGACCGAGACCAGATAGCGACCGTCGGGCAAGTCGAAGCCGCCGTTGGCGAAGTCGCTCTGGTCGCCCTGCGTCATGATCGGGGCGGCGCCCGGCACCTCGCGCAACGACGGCCAGTTGCAGTTGACCGGGTAGTTCGCATCGGCGGGCGTACAGCCATCCTCGCGCAGTTGCAGCGGGTCGCCTGTGTTGTCTTCATTGATCAGGTACTGGAACTCCGTGATCACATCACCGGCCGTGACCGGCCCGCCGGGAGCGTTGGGCTCCGTACGAGCGCTGACCACGCGCAGAGAGAAGGTATTCGTCGGCGCCTGCGCGGCCGGCGCAGCCTGCACGGGTGCGGGCTGTAAGCTGGCAAGCGGTGACAGAATCATCATGAAGACGATGCATAGCTGAACAACCGTCGCCAGAGTCTGCCGGAGACGAGGCCGGCGGTGGGCACTGGCCCTCTTCGTGGTGTCTCTCATTCTTCCTCCTTCGAGTACGACATTTGCATGAGCCGGTTTGCGGCAGGGCAAGCGTACCATTGAATGAAGGCAGAATTGGGTCAAAGTTGTGTTGGCATAGTGTCGCGAGTGTGTCAAAATGTTATCCGATTGTAAGCAACCGTCAGGGTAGGCCCTGCTATACTGCATGCGCACTACAGCGTACAAGACAGAGAGTCACACATGGCCAGTTGCCACGGACCCAGGAGGGCACCAGCGACTTTCCGGTGTCGATTCAGTTCCGCGGACATGACATTGATGACCAAGAATATGGCGACAGTCCCCTTTCCCCGATCCCTCCGGCAGCAGACCGGTGAGAAGCCAGTTGCACGGCTCGCCAGTCTCAGCGGTGAGCGCTATCTGCACCAGGTGAATATCCTGCGTTTCGTGCTGCCCATCCTGCTCGTGATTGTTTCCACCGGGTTTGAACTCTACGAGCACTGGGGCATCCTGACCATCGACATCCAGTTTGCCGGCGAACTCCTCTTTTTTGGCCTGATGGGGCCGATCATGGTCTTTGCCTGGCTTTCGTACATCGGCGTCTTGCTGCGCAAACTCAATGCCGCCAACCTGAGGGCCGTGCAACTGAACCATAGCCTGGAGCAGCAGGTGGCCGACCGCACCGAGGCACTAGCGGCGCGCAATCTCGACCTTGCCAAGGTCAACCAGGAACTGGCGGGGGCCAACGCAGAGTTGCAGAGACTCGACCAGTTGAAATCCGATTTCGTGGCACTGGTCAGCCACGAATTGCGCGCGCCGCTGACGACACTGAATGGCGCCCTGGAGATGACCTTACGCTCCGAGTGCGAGTTGCCGCCCCGCGCTCAGCGCGTCATCGAGGTGATGTCCACCGAGACACAGCGCCTGAACCATTTCGTGCAGACCATCCTCGACCTCTCGCGGCTGGAGGCAGGGAAACTCACCTTCAGCCTGGGGCCTGTGTCACTCAAGCCCATGCTCCAGCACGTGGCCGACGTGACGCTGCGCCTGGAAGGACGCAGCGTGCAGTGGAATGTGGAACCGCAATTGCCCCCGGCATGGGCAGATGAACTCTATCTCGAGGAAGTCATCAAGAACCTCCTCTCCAACGCAGCCAAATACACGCCGTCCACAACGCCCGTGGCGATTGCGGTGCGCCGTACCGGACATCACGCCGAAATTATGCAGATTGAAATTACAGACTATGGCCCGGGCATCCCGTTGGAACAGCAGGCACAGATATTCGATCGGTTTGCCCGGCAGGTCACAGACGATGCCGGTACACCGGCCGGTTGGGGGCTTGGGCTCTACTTTGCCCGCGCGCTGGTCGAAGAACAAGGCGGGCGCCTGACCGTCACATCACCGGTTCACGCCGACCCGGAGCATCCTGGCACGCGCTTCACCGTCAGCCTGCCGGTCGCCGAGGAGGAACCCATCGATGATTGACCTGCTGCTGATCGACGACGACAAGAAGTTAACGGAGTTGCTGGGCGGCTATCTGAGCGAGCGCGGCTACAATCTCAGCGTCGCCAACAATGGCGCCGACGGGCTGAAGCAGTTCTTTGCCGACGAGCCCAATCTGGTCGTACTTGATGTCTCGATGCCGGAACGCAGCGGCTGGTTCGTGCTGAAACGCATTCGCGAATTATCTTCGGTGCCCGTCATCATGATCACGGCACACAACGAGGAAGAAGATGTCCTGCGCGGCTTCGAGTTTGGCGCCGACGACTATGTCGCCAAACCGTTCTCCTTTGCCGAGCTGGCGGCACGCATCATGGCGGTGCTCAACCGCGCCAACAGTGCCACGGCTGCCGCCCAGACGGTGCTGACGTTTGGCGACCTGACGGTCGACATGACCGACAAGCGCGTGTGGCGCGGCAGCGAGACGATTCACCTGACGCCCACCGAGTTCAAATTGCTGGAAGTCCTCATTCGAAATGCGGGCCGCGTCGTCACCCAGGAAGAGTTGATCCGCCAGACCTGGGGCGAGCAATACATGGACGACATCGGCTACGTGCGGCGCTATGTCTGGCACCTGCGCAAAAAGATCGAGCCCGACCCCAACAATCCCCACTACATCCACAACGACCGTGGGTATGGCTATCGCTTCCAGGTTCAGAGCAAAGCAGCGCATGCCGGCTAATCTCTGACAGCCAATTAACCCCACTTAGCCGGTTCGTTTGCCCCGCTTGCCGATTTCCTTCATCGGTGGCGTATAGCTTTCCGCGCCCAATCGCCCAAATTGACGGTTGAAATCTGCGGTTGCCTGCGGTACCGTTACCACGTTGCCCGGAAGACGTGATGGGCGCAAGTGAACGGTACGAGGAGTGGTTTCATTCATCATGCTACGACGAACAACGATTGCACTATTTTTGACCTTGACCCTGGTGCTCCTGCCGCGGGCGGCTGTGCAGGCGCAAGACAACGGGCTCAGCGACCAGGTTCGAACCATGGCCCTGCATGCCACGGAGGGGATCGAGGCGGCCGAAGCGCAAGATGCGACGGTGATCGCGCGCGAGGTGCTCGAACTGGAGGCCTACTGGTCGGCACTGGAAGATGGCGTGCGCACCCAACAGCCGGCGGCGTACCTGGCGCTGGAAGAAGCTATCGACGACCTTGCCGACACTGCCGCCCAGACGCCGCTCGACGTGCGTGCGGTGCAGGGAGCCTTTGCCCACGTTGCGGCTGAAGTCAACGAGGCTGCCGAATTGCTGGCGTCCGCCCCGGCTACTGCGGCGGGACAGACCGACGTGCCGCAGACCCTGCCGGCATTGCTGCAACGGATCGACGGGCTGTATGAAGCAGCCGAAGCAGCCGATCTTGCAACGAGCCGGCAGGCCGTGCAGGCCATTGTCCTGGCCTGGCCGGCACTGGAGGGGGATGTCGCCGCGCGGGCGCCGGACGCATACACGGCCATCGAAGCGCACCTGGGCCAGGCCAGCGCCGCCGTGCGTGGGCAGCCCGTGGACTGGCACGCGCTGGAAACCAGCGCCGCGTCGCTGCGCGCGACGATCGCGCCGCTGTTGGAAGTGCGCGCCTATACCGCGTTCGACGCTGCGGCCATCATCCTGCGCGAGGGGCTGGAAGCGTTGCTCGTCGTGGCGGCGCTGCTGACCTTCCTGCGCCGCGCCAATCATGCCGACAAGCAGCGGTGGGTGTGGCTTGGTGCGGGCGTGGGCGTGCTGCTGAGCATCGCCGTGGCCGTGCTCCTGCAGGCAATCTTCAGCCAGGTGGCCGCCGGGCGCAACCGCGAGCTTATCGAAGGCGTGACCGGCCTGGTCGCGGCGGCCATGCTCTTCTATGTCTCCTACTGGCTGCACAGCACGGCCAGCCTCAACGGCTGGCGGCGCTACATTGACACGAGTACGACGCGTGCCCTGGCGCGCGGCAACCTGATCGGGCTGGCCCTGTTAGCGATGATGGCTATCTTCCGCGAGGGAGCGGAGACGGCCGTCTTCTACCTCGGCATCGCGCCGGCGATTGCGCTGCAAGACCTGCTGCTGGGGATCGGCGCCGGCGTGGCAGTGCTGGCCGTCGCTGCCTGGCTGATCCTGGTGGCAGGGGTCAAGTTGCCGTTGCGGCTCTTCTTCCAGGTAGCCGGCATTCTCGTCTTCTATCTCGGCTTCAAGTTTGTCGGCACCGGCATCCACGCCCTGCAAGTTGCCGGCGCCGTCCCGACGACGCCAATTCCGTGGCTACCGGCCATTCCCTTCTTCGGCATCTACCCGACCGTGGAATCGTTGCTGCCCCAGGTAATCATCTTGGGCGCCGGCATCGGATTCTACGTGTACGGGCATGTCCGCCAGGCAGCCCTGACAACAGAAGTACAAGCTGCCTGATCCGGACACAGCCGCCATCCGCGCAAAGAAGCGGAGGATCCGCAACCCGCAGCCGGGGCGAATCCTCCGCTTCTTTATTCTTTGCGCGTATCGATCCAATCAACTGCGGCGCAGGGTCAGCATGGCCGGCACCATGTCGAAGATCACGAAGCCAAAGGGCAGACCGATAATCGTCATGCACAGCGCATAGCCGATGGTCAACGCAATACCCGCCAGCCACCAGCCGACGAAGATGAACCACAGCGCGCGCAGCAGGAAGTTGTGCTGCGGCACGCTCACCTCACCGTAGGCGGTTACCAGGCGATCGGGCTGGCGCAGCGCCATGATCATGGGGATGTTGTTGAGGATTGCGATCCCGACGGGGATCGTCACGATCAACAGGAACATGACGTAAGCTGCGCCAACGGCAAAGCTACCCAGCCACCATCCGATAAACACGAACCACAGAATCTGAATCAGGCAGCCCGGGCCCTGTCTTACAGCGACGACGGGCGTATCTCCACGATTTGACACGATACAATCCTTTCTGAATCCCAATCGATATCGTTATTTACTACGTGACGCGCTGCGAAAAGTTCTGAAGTGGCGGAAACACATCTTCACGCCCAGTTCGGCATTCCTGACAATTGTCCAAAAGAATACGGCATTTGCTAGATGCGCATGCGGCGCCCGTGGGGTATGCTATAGGTGCATGGTCTTCTCCTTGGTTGGGCGTTGTGATGGGTTACAGCGTTTCGCAGTGGTCTCTTGTTCGCGAGGACCTACGGGCCTTCTGAGGCTGTAGGTCCTCGCCATTTCCCGGCTAGAATTATCCGCACAGCACAATCTATACAGGATTGAAGAGATTTCGCACAAACGATGCATTGCGCTATCATCTTCATTGCACTCCGTTAAGGTATATTCTGGCCTGCTAGTATCCCGTTGCGACTCATCTATCACATCCTCTCGGCCAGGCGGAAGCACGGATCGATGACTGTTACCCATCGGTCGCCGTGCAGAAGTGCGCGATGGCTATCTGACAGAAGACAGCATATCTGTACACAGGGGGACTTGTTGACGGCCCACCTGCCCGCCCATGGTTATCGCGAGGGCAATTTATGACAAACGGTGATGACGCCCGCCCGGCGGCACAATCTCCGGACCTTCCTGCATCGCCGGCGGACCTACACCAAATGATTCGCCAGTTGCAGGCGCGCCAGGCAGAACTGGAGGCTGAGAATCACGCTCTCCGGCAGAGCCATGCAACACGCGTGGATGCAATGGTAGATCCGGACGTTGTCAGTGCTGCAATTCCGTCGATTGCCACTCTCGAGGCGGAGGCACAGCGCCACGCCCTACAAGAACGCGTCAAGGAATTACGTTGCCTCTACGACATCGGCGCGCTGCTCAACCGGGGCGGCCTGCCGCAAGGTGAACTGGCGCAGGCAATCGTCGACCGCTTGCCTGCCGCCTATCAATTTCCAGAGGTGACTTGCGCAAGCCTTACCATCGACGGCCAGCGTTTCTCTTCCGCCAACTTCGCAGAGACACCCTGGCAGCAATCCGGCATTGTGGCGGGTGGAAAACCAGCTCGCTGCACGCTCACGGTCGGCTACCTGGACGAGCGCCCCGCAGCGGACGAAGGCCCCTTCATCAAGGAAGAGCGTTGGCTCATCAACGAGGTCTGCACTCAACTGGGCCATACTCTGGAGCGCCGGCGTCTGCACGAAGCGTTGGCCGCCAGCGAACGCCGATTCCGCGCCCTGATTGAGAATTCGAGCGACGGCATCCTGCTCGTCGGTATGGACCGGCAACTGCGCTATGCCAGCCCCTCCGCCGCGCGCATCCTTGGGTACGAGATTGAGGAATTCATGCAGCCCGGTACGCTCGTGATCCACCCCGATGATCTCGAAGCGATCGAGGACGGCTGGCGACGGGTCTACACAATGCCCGAGCGGGCAGTCAACCAGAGCTACCGAGCGTGCCACCAAGATGGGTCTTGGCGCTGGCTCGAGGCGACGGTGACGAATCTGCTGAGCGACCCGGCTGTGGAAGCGGTTGTCGTCAACTTCCGGGACGTCACGGAACGAAGGCTGGCCGAGATCGAACTTGCCGCCAGCAATGCTCGCTTCAAATCACTTTTCGAGAATATGACGCTGGGCGTCGTCTACCACGCCCATGATGGTCGCATCACGCTGGCCAACCGGTCCGCCGAAACAATCCTTGGCCTTTCACACGACCAATTGATGGGCCACACATCGTTCGACCCGCGCTGGAAGGCCGTGCGCGAAGACGGCACGCCATTTCCCGGCGAGGAACATCCTGCCATGGTGGCCCTGCATACCGGCAAGATCGTTACCGATGTTCTCATGGGTGTCCTTCATCCCGGCAAGGATGAAGTGCGCTGGATACGCATCGCCGCCGTGCCCGAGATGCATCCGGGAGAGACCACGCCTCACCGTGTCTTTGCCATCTTCGACGACATCACGGAGCGAAGGCATGTCGAACAGCATGTTGCCCGCAGCGAGTGGCTCTATCGCACCGCCATCCTTGCCGCCGGCGCCATCCCCTATCAGCACGACTACGCGACCGAGTCCTATACCTTCATGCCTGTGGAGGCGAAGCGTTTGACCGGCTACTCAGCGGGCGAACTCACGCCGGCCCTTATCGAGTCGCTGCTGCTCGAGGTGAACGTGCGCGGGCAGTATGCCGGTCTGTCGCTCGAAGAGGCCGTTGCCCGGGCCCGCTCCGGGAAAGACAACCCGGTATGGCAGTGCGATTATCGCGTTCGCACGCAAAGCGGTGAGGAACGCTGGCTGGCCGATTCATCCGTCCAAATCGTTGACGACCAGGGCAAGCCCGTTGCTTCGGTCGGCATCCTGCAGGACATCACCGAGCGCATGGAGACCGAGGCGGCGCTGCGCACCAGCGAGGAACGCTACCGCCTGCTCGTCGCCGAACTCGAGGAGCGCGTGGCGGCACGCACGGCCGAGGCGCGCGACCTCTACGAAAACGCCCCCTGCGGTTACAGCACCGTCAACGCCGCCGGCATGTATACCATGGTGAATCAGACCGAGCTTGACTGGCTGGGCTTCACCCGCGACGAGTTGATTGGCCACCCGGTCAGCAAATTTCTCACCCCTGAGAGCATGCAGGTCTTTGCAGACAATTTTCCACGGTTGGTCGCAGATGGTTCCATCGACGACCTTGAATTCGAGTTGGTACGCAAGGACGGCTCGGTCCTGCCGGTAACCTTGAACGCCATAGCCATCTACGATGCCGAGGGGCGCTTTGTCGAAAGCCGGGGCAGCATCTTCGACGTTACCAAGCGCAGGCAAGCCCAGCAAGCCATGCAGGCATCCGAGGCACGTCTCAACTATCTGCTGGCCCACACTCCGGCCATCATCTACTCGGCTGCGATCACCGAGCAAGGAGTCACGACCACGTTTCTCAGCGAATCTACCTACAGGTTGCTCGGCTATGCGCCAGAGGCTCACCAGGGCGATCCTGACTTCTGGCACAGCCTGATCCATCCCGACGACGCGCCGTCAGGGCAGGAGAGTCTCAAGGAGTTCCTGGCCGCGGGCAGTACGATCTGGGAGCATCGCGTCCGCCATGCCAATGGCGACTATCGGTGGCATGCGACTGGCATGAGCCGGCTGCGCGACGATAGCTCCTCGCACTTCATCGGCTATTCGGTCGACATCCACGAGCGCAAGCTAGCCCGCGACGCGCTGCGCGTCTCGGAGGAGCGCTATCGTTCCGTACTGCAGAACGCACCGGTCAACATTGCCGAGGTCGACCGCCGCGGCGCCATCCTGTCGCAAAACCGGACGCTTCTGGGCGCGCCGGTGGAGACGATCGTCGGCCAAACGCTCTTCACCATTGCGCCCCCCGACGCCGCGCCCGCCATCCGCCACGCTCTGGACGCCGTCTTCGACAGGGGCGAGAGCGTGCAGTACGAGTCCAGCCTGGAAGTGGCGCCCGGTGACGTGCGGCACTTCGTCAGCTATGCCGGCCCCGTCGGTGCAGACCGGATCGAATCGGCGGTGGTCGTGACCATGGATGTCTCGGAACTCAAGCAAGCCCAGACCGCCCTGCAGCAGCAGCGCGACTTTGCCCAGCAGGTCATGGATGCGCTGGGCGAGGGGCTGGTTGTTGGCGACCGCGCCCAGCGCGCCGCGTATGTGAATCCGTTCATGGCGCACCTGCTCGAGTCAACGCCATCCGAACTGCTGGGCGGCGCGTTGGCCGACTATGCGTTGGCCGAGGACGTACCAGGGGTGGCAAAGATGCTGGCCGAACACGGTCCCGAAGCGACCCATCGCTATGAACTGCGCATCGTCACCACGTCCGGGCGCGTCGTGCCGACCCTCGTTTCAACGACGCCGCGCTGGGTAAACGGCGAATTGGCAGGCCGCATTGCAGTCTTCACCGACCTGACGCGTATCAAGCAAATCGAGGCCGATCTGCGCCAAAGCGGTGACGAGTTGCGTGCCGCCAACGTTGCGCTCGAAAAAGCCATGCAGCTAAAGGACGAGTTCCTGGCCAGCATGAGCCACGAGTTACGTACGCCGCTCACCGGCATCCTCGGGCTTTCGGAATCGCTCCAATTGCAGACATTCGGCATGCTCAACGAGCGCCAGTATCGGGCCGTGCAGTATATCTGGGAGAGTGGCCAGCACCTGCTCGACCTGATCAACGACATCCTCGACCTCTCCAAGCTGGCGGCCGATCAACTCGACCTGGAACTCGAACACTGTGACGTCGACACGATCTGCCGCGCCAGCCTGACCCTTGTCAAAGGCATGGCGGGAAAGAAACTCCAGCAGTTTGCCTATGCGTTGGAGAGCCACGGGATTGCGGTGCGCGCCGATTCGCGCCGGCTCAAGCAGATGCTCGTCAATTTGCTCAGCAACGCCGTCAAGTTCACGCCGGAAGGAGGCGAGCTGGGGTTGCGCGTGCGCGGCGACAGTACACGCCGCATCGTGGAGTTTCATGTGTGGGACACGGGTATCGGCATCGATGCTGCGGACCTGCCACGCCTCTTTCAGCCATTCACGCAGCTTGACAGCAGCCTCACGCGCGAGCACTCGGGGTCGGGGCTCGGCCTTGCGCTTGTCCATCGTATGGCCCAACTCCACGGCGGCACGATCGAGGTCGTCAGCAAGCCCGGCGCGGGCAGCACGTTTACGCTGCTGCTGCCAATGGATGAATCTGCACCGGAATCGGAGCCGATCGAGTCGAAGCCACCTTTGGCAATACCGGGGCCATCCGGGATCGACACATCCTCCACCGGCGGCACAGGCAGGCTTCGCCTGCTGGTGGCCGAAGACGATCCGATCAATTCAGAAATTCTGCACGAATTGCTGACGGCCAAGGGCTACCGGGTGCTCCTGGCTGCCAATGGCCGCGAACTTCTGCGTATGGCCCCCGACTTTGCACCGGCACTCGTCATCATGGACGTGCGCATGCCGCAGATGGATGGCATCGAGGCGACACGCCATCTGCGATCCGATCCTGACCCGGCCCTGGCAAACGTGCCAATCATCATCTTGACGGCCCAGGCCATGGAGGGTGACGCCGAACGCTGCCTGGCGGCCGGCGCCAGCCGCTATATCGCCAAGCCATACGCGGTGACATCACTCCTTGCCGCGATCGAGACCCTGCTGGATGCAGAGGACAAACCATCATGACACGCATCTTGATCATCGATGACGAACCCATTACGCGCCAGACGTTGGCCGATTTGTTGGCTGCCGAGGATTATACGCTGGAGTTCGCCGTCGATGGCCCTAGCGGCATCGAACAGGCCAAGGCGAATCCGCCCGATATCATCCTGCTCGACGTCATGCTGCCCAAAATGGACGGCTTTACGGTCTGCACGCACCTGCGCACAGACCGCGCGCTCGCCGAGATCCCGATCCTGATGATCACCGCATACAGCGAACGATCTATGCGCCTGCGCGGCATCGCCGCCGGCGCCGACGATTTCATAGCCAAGCCCTTCGACGGCATGGAATTGATCGTCCGCTTGCGCACGCTGGCCCGGCTCGACCGCTACCGCCGTCTCAACGCCGAGCGCGAACGTTTTCGCTGGGTCATGGACCGTTCCAGCGTGGGCTATGTGCTGCTGGATACGACAGGCGCCGTCGAGCATGTCAACGCGCCGGCACTCCTTTTTCTGGGGCTCAATGGCAGTGCAGCGCCGCCCCCTACCACGATCCGTTCGCTCCTCACCGCTGCGTTTCGCCTGGAGCCAGCCGAACTCTGGACGCAGTGGCCGGAGCGACCACTGACCGGCGAAGCGTATCTCGTCCGCCCGGAAACGCCGACCGCGCCGGCCTTCTGGCTAAGCGCCAGCGAACAGCGCACGACGCACGGCGAGGCGACGCAGATCCTGCTCAAGCTGGTCGACGTGACGGACTCGATCACGAATGCTACCGACATGCGCAGCTTCCGCACGGTGATGGCGCACAAACTGCGTACGCCCATGAACGCGATCGTCGGCATGCTGGCGCTCCTGCAAGAACTGCCCGACAGGGAGACATTGGGCAGCGTGCGCGACCTGATCGCCGACGCGCACGGGGGTGCGCTACGCCTCAATGCCGCCGTGACCGACGTTCTTGGCTATATTGAGGGTATCTCGACGCGCACTACGCCAGACGGCATACCGGCAGCCGCGCTCTCGGCGATTGCCGAAACCGCCTGCGCCATGGCCGGAGCACCATCGGTCGCCGTCGAGATCGACGAATCGGCGCAGCCGTACTTGCTTCCCCTGTCGCCCCACGCCCTGGAACAGGTGCTCTTTGAGCTTGTTGAAAACGGCCGCAAATTCTCGCCGCACGAGACGCCCGCAATCACGATCTCGCTGGCTGCCGACAAAACAGCGCTGATCCTCGCCGTGGCCGACGACGGACAGACACTCGCCCCGCAGCAGGTCAGGTGGGCGATGACCCCCTATTTGCAGGGGGAAAAACACTTCACCGGCGAGACGCCAGGCATGGGGCTCGGCCTCTCCCTCGTCTCGGCGCTCGTGTGGCGAGCCGGCGGATCGGTGAATCTGCACAATCGGCATGATGCCCCCGGCGTCGTCGTGGATCTGCGCTTTCCGCTTGCCTGATCGCGCGCCGTCCCCCTCTTCTCCTGGAAATACTGTCAGGAAAAGATCAGCCCTTCCCGTGCTACAATTGCGCCCGTGAGCGATGGATATTCACCCTTCCCTTGCGAGGCCCTATGAAAACAGTCGTCCTGTTCTCTGCCGTGTTGCTACTTGCCGCCTGCCAGCTCGAACTCCCGCCCGCGCCCATGGGCAACCGCGCGTCCCTGGATACACCGTTTACGCTGGAGGCCGGGCAGTCTATTGCCATTGCCGACGAGCCTGCCACTATCCGGCTGGAACGATGGAGTGACGACAAGCGCTGTCCGATCGATGTGGCGTGCGCCGAATCGGGGCCGGTCAAGCTCCAGATCACGCTGGCACGGCAGGGTCACACCACCACCTATCCGGTCTTCCAGGCGCACACCGATCGCGACGGCGCCGTTCTGGCCGACGCTCCCGGCACCGATGCCACCACGCAGATTGGCCCCTATCGCATCACACTCACGGCGGTCACGCCCTACCCGGCCGGCACCGAACCCATCCCGTGGGATGAATATAGCGGCACCTTCGTCGTCAGCAAGGACCCGGCAGCACGGACCGATACCGACGCCGGCATGTCCATCAGCAGTGACGCCCCCTTCTTCCTGGCAGCGGGCGAACAGGTGGTGCTGACGGGACGGCCCGACGCCGTGCGCGTCGACGGAGTCGACGCCCTGCCCTGCCCGGCCGGCGCCACCTGTCCGGCGGGCAATGCCGTCGCCGCGCGCTTCTCCTGGCTGAAAGAAGGCGCCGAGCCGCGCCCCCTGCGACTGACCGGCATCCCGGATGGTGACGGGACAGTGCTGCCTGCCACCGGCACGCTGCGCCCCTACGAACTGGTCGATGGCGCCGGCGTGCGCCTGCTGCGCGTCGAGCCGCTGCCCGGTGCGGCCGCCGACCCGGCCGACTACCGCCTGACGCTCAGCATCGAGGGCGCGCCGCGCATGCGTAACGGGAGCGAGTTTGCCGAACCCGGTGAAGCCTTCACACTCGGCCCTGACTACACGGCCGTCATCGGGCAGGACATCCTGCGCCTGCACTTCAACGAGGTTCTGGAGGATTCGCGCTGCCCGCTGGATGTGGAGTGCGTGCAGGCCGGCCAGGTCCAGATCGCCGTCACCGCGGCCAGCGGCGGCCAACGTTCCACCAGCTACGTGCTCGGCGGGCAGACCGACCAGAACGGCGCGCTGGTCGAGCCGGTCGCGATCACGCACGAACTCTTCACCGTGACGCTGCTGGCCGTCGAACCCTACCCGGCGCAGAGCAGCGTTCCCGTCGAGGGGTATCTCGCCACCTTTGTCGTGGACGCGCCGGCCGGTCTTGTGCCGACGCCCTTCCCCGGCGCCACCGCCACACCGGCGCCGGACACGGCCGTGCTGCCCGTGCTCTGCACCAACGATTTCGCCGTGCTGCGCATGAACGCGGGCGGCGAGAGCGAGCCGGCCATCCTGCTCACGGAGCCGCTGCCGCAGGACGCTGCCACCGACTACGGCGCCGCGCACGCCCTCTGCAACAAGACCTTTGGCCCGGAATGGGTGCTGGCCGGCCCGTCAACGGTGGAGAGCTTTGTCACCTACCTCCCGGCAGGCCAGCCCGTCTGGCTGTGGGACGG
>ERZ795053.1247-NODE-1247-length-32568-cov-7.040507_pt1 | contig 32568 bp, 22 predicted proteins | sample MGYA00375137_ERZ795053 | MGnify/ENA primary metagenome ERZ795053 (study PRJEB30182, sample SAMN05720284) | activated sludge metagenome | isolation source: Anaerobic digester | place: Hong Kong | collected 2014-12-17 ...
GGTCTTTTATGTCCACGGGAAGAGGGATCTCTCTGTCATTCCCCCGGAGCAGATTGACCGTCTCATAGGGGGGGACCACGGTGTCCTGTTTCAGGACCAGGGCACGTATCCGTCCGGAAAGAGTGCGGAGTTTTAATTCGCGGATATCGGACATCCTGTTCTGGTGAAGCATCATACGGAAAGCATGCCCCGGTGAGCGGGGATCGTTGAAATAACGGGACAGCTGCGGATCATTTTCCAACTCCTTTTCCAGGTGTTCTATGAAAAAGGAGTAGACGGCGATATTGGCTTCACTGTCTACGATCTCCCGGGAGACAGGGTTCATCCGGTTGAAGGCGGCTCCGCCGCAGAAGATAAAGAGACGGGATTTTTCCTCCATGCGGGGTTCTTCTGTAAGGAAAAGGACCTGGGCCAGGTAGGCTCCCACAGAATAGGCAAAAAAATGAACAGGAGCGTCCCGGCGGATCCCTGGCACTTCTCCTTTGCGAAGGGAGGAGATAAGACAGGTGATGTCATAGAAGGTCGCCAGGCCGGACCAGAAGAAGCGTTGCGGCAGCTGGTGAAGACGTGTGCTGATGGCTGCATTGGCCAGTGACGAGTCGACGACGTTGGGAAAGAGTTTCTGGCGGTCCTTACTGACGCGGTTCATCAACCTCGGGTCGCTCCACTCCCCGGGGGAGCGGTTCATATGAAAGGCAATAGGAAAGAGGAGAACCGCATATCCCGTCTGCCTGGAGAGGGTATAAGCCCAGGGGAGATACTTATCCCACTGTTTCTCGTTAAGGCCGTGAAGAAGTAAGATGACTCCCGGGGCTTCTGCCCTTAACGGGAGAAAAAGGGGATAACGGAAAGTAGTATTCTCCCTGACCTTTGAATCATCCATATGGAGGATGCGGTCGATCTCTTTGTAAAAGAGTCGTTCTTTAACGGCATCAAAGCCGGCACTGATCTTCTCCAGGACTGTCCCCCGGCTTCCGTCAGGCAGAAGGGACCTGCCCTGGGACGTGAAAGAGCGGAATGTGAGCTGTGTCTTGCCGTCGGGAAGGGAGAGGGTGGGGGTTTGCCCCCCTCTGATATTACGGAAGAACTCTGCGGCCTTATAATAGGACAGGATATCTTTCATACTCTACGGCCCGGGATTCAGCCAAAAAAGCTTGTTAGGGAGCCGGCTCTTCAACGGTAAAGACGGCGATGATCCTTGCAAACTCACCCAGCTCTTCTCCCCCCAGGGCCGGCATACTCTCTCCCTCGCCGAACAGGTGGAGGACCACCCGGGGAAGATCCACATCTACGATGGACCAGCCGCCTCTGAAATTTTCCAGCCCCGGAATACGATAGATCTTTTTAAGGGCCATGGTCTCTTTATCAAAGGCGAAGAGTTCCACCGGATACTCCTGAAGATAGGGCTCATTATTTTTTATGTCTAAACGGGCGCCAAGATGGGGGGCATAAAGCATCTCTTCATCTGCAAAGAGGGAGGTGACGGTAAGGTCTCCCATAATGTTGGGCCCCTGACGCACGATGGCATCGTTGTATCTGCCTTCAAGGCTGTAATGGAAAGCCCCTGTTTTCTCCAGTTTCTCGTTGTAACGGTCGATCACATAGGGACGGCTTGCATGTCCGATATAGACAGCATCTTCATAGGGGTCGGCATAGATGCACCCCCCCTGCAGGGGCTTGTTCAGTTCGGGGACGGATTCCACAGGATGGGGAAGAGAGGCGATGGTTTCTCCCTCTTCCAGGGAGAAGATTCCCAGCCAGGTTTTGTTCATGCTGTGATAGTACATCTTGTCGTCTTTCATGGAAAAACCGATGATAGTGCCTGTGTCAGGGCCGAAGGAGGTGCTGTCCAGGAATTCCCCGTCCAGCGAAAAGATCGAGATCCTCCTGAGGACGAAATCGTTGAAATAGACCTTGTCATTGTAGACGGTGACACCCAGGGTGTGCCGGGCTTCTCCCGGGCCCTGTCCGTTGGGGATGATGAAGCGGTTTGTCTCCTCCCCCTTGAGATTTACAAAACGTATGGCAAACTCATCGGCATAGGCTTGTGCGTAGTAGATATCATCTTGATAAAGGCCGATGCAGAACATGGTATTGTTGGGTGTGATATGATCTGCGGGAATGACCGATTCGAGGTTCAAAGTCACTGTTTCCGGGGCTTGTGATGAAGAGCAGCCGGCAAAAAGGATGAGAGCAGCAGTGAGGATGAGATAAAGATATTTCATAGGTCCTCCTTTACGATGACGGTTTATAGACAACGACTTTGTTGCGTCCGTATTTTTTCCCCTGGTAAAGGGCTTCGTCTGCTTCCTTGATACTCTGGTCCGCCGAGGGGGAACGGTCAAAGACTGAGACCCCGATAGTCACCGTGACAAAGATCTTTTCCCCGCAGGAGGCCACAGGGGCTTTCTCCACTACAGAACGGATCTTTTCGGCCAGGTTTGCGGCGCCCTCTTTGTCTGTCCGGGGAAGAAGGGCCAGAAACTCTTCTCCGCCCCACCGGCTGATGACGTCGATCTTTCTCATATGCTTGGTCAGAATGGCTGCCAGGGAGACAAGGACCCTGTCTCCGCAGTCGTGGCCGTATGTATCGTTTATGGATTTGAAATGGTCGATGTCGATGAGAAGGAAGGAGAAGGGCTCTCCGCTGCGCTGGGCCCGGTAGGTTTCCAGTTTGATCTTTTCCATGATATTGCGCCGGTTGGAAAGGCCGGTCAGAGGGTCGGTCTGAGCCAGCTGTTCCATGCGGAGATAGGCTGCCTGAAGCTCTTCGTTCTGGCTTTTGATGATATCATTGGCTTTTTGGAGGTCGATATTCTTCAAACGATAGATCTCAAGCTCTTTTTCCTTCTTATCGATCTCATGACGGGCTTCAATATCGGTGATCTTCTTGGAAAGGGTTTGACTGAAGATCATATCCCGGAGATGATAGGCCTGGATAAGGCGTGAATAGGCCTCCTCAAACTGCCCTTTCTGAGAATGAAGTTCGGAGAGGTTGACAAGGTATTTCAGCTCCGTCATCCGGGAAGCCGATTGTTTGGCATGCTCGTATCCGTCTTTGAGAAAGGTCTCCGCCTCTTCGTGGAGGCCCTCTTTCATAAAGACTTCTCCGATGTTATTCATGACGGTAATGATCCCCATGGGGTAATCCAGGTAGTTATAGACTTGCATGGCTTCGAAAAAGTACTTGAGGGCATCCTCAAAGTTGAAGAGTTTGGAATGGATCTCTCCGAGTTTGTTGTTCACATCGCCGATGAGGATCTGATAGAGACGGCTTTCGGACTCTTTTTTCAGTTCATCGGCTTTCAGCAGGAATTCGAGGGCCTTGTGGAGATCACCGTTGTTGAAATACATGGACCCCACATGATAGGAGCAGAGGGCTACTCCGTTGGAATCGCCGGCCTGCTCGAAAAGGCCTCCGGCTTGTGTGAAATTCGTTTCGGCGTTGGAGAAATCCATGGTGGCTTCGTAGAGCTTTCCGATCTTGATGAGGACCGTTGCCGCGCGGGGAAGAGAGCCGGTCTCCCGGAAGATATCGTAGGCTTTCTGCCAGTGGTTAAGGGCGCTGTTGAAATTCTCGATGTCGAAAAAGGCATCTCCGGCGGTCTCATACAGCTCTGCGATGACCCCTTCATTGTCACAGGGTAGCGTCAGCCCGAGGTTACAGTATTCGATGACCTTCTGAGGAGAGCCTTCTCTTTCAAGACGGGCCATCTTCAAATAGTTCTGCGGGGTGTTCGGTCTTTTTTCTTCGTCTCTATTTTCGGTTTCCGACATAGTCTTACAGCCTTTTCTTAATACTATAACGGGAAATAAGCAAAAATCTATAAAAAAATGAATAATACGGAGAGCGAAATATTACTTTCTTTTTTCCTTCTTTTTGCTAAACTGGAGGAAATGAAGGAGGAGGTATGAAAAAGAGATTGCTATCGGTTTTTCTGATGACTCTTTTGGCAGTTGGCGTGGGTTTCAGCCAGGAAGAAACGGAGGATCACTGGGTCGACCGACAGGTGAGGCTCCAGTATTCCTCAAAGGTAGAGGCGCCCGGACGGGTCCCCGCCGATTTTTCATTTTGCCGGGAAGAGCTGAGACGTTTTGAACAGGAAAAAGAGTTTCTATACCGCTCGTTTCTCAAAGGGCGTGATGCTCATGATATCATGGCTCTTTACAGATACGGCCTCTACCGGCCGTCCCTTCTTATAAATTTCATGTCCCGGGCCTCTCTTCCGGCCCTCCTTAAGGGAATGCCCTCTGAGCCTGTCTCGGTGAGGGATATCGTCCTCTTTTACCTCCTTCAGATGAAGAGATCCCAGGAGGCGGGGATGAATATTATCCTTTCGGTGAATTCATCAGCTCTCGAAGAAGCCGATGCCCTGGATAAAAAGAAGGCACAGAATGAAGACTACCCTCTCTTCGGAATACCGGTGGCCCTGAAAGCCAATATCGGAACAGCAGACAATCAGCCTACTTCTGCAGGGGCTAAAGCTCTGGAGAAGAGTTATTGCATCCAGGATGCCTTTCTGGTCAAAAGGATCAAAGAAGCGGGCGGGATCATCCTGGCCAAGACAAACCTGAGTGAGTGGGCTAATTATATGGCGGAAGAATCGTCCAACGGTTTTTCGGCCCTGGGAGGCCAGACCCGGAACCCCTACGGGCGCTTTGATGTGGGCGGATCCAGCTCCGGATCGGCCGCCGCTGTGGCGGCAGGCCTTGTCCCTTTGGCTGTGGGTACGGAGACCTCCGGATCTATCATCTACCCGTCAAGTCAGAATTCAGTGGTGGGGCTGAAGCCCACTGTGGGTCTGGTAAGCCGCAACTGCATTATTCCTATCGCTGAAGCCCAGGACACAGCGGGGCCGATGACCAGGTCTGTCCGGGATGCTGCCCTTCTTCTTTCGGTCATGGCCGGTAAAGACCCCGGGGACCCGGCCACCGGAAAGGCACCGAAAGCTCCCCGCTTAAAAGGGCTCTTTTCAGAAAAGGAGAGGCCCCTGGAAGGATTGCGATTCGGCCTGGTGAGTAACCGGGCTATGCGCCGCTACTATTACAGAGGCGATGAAGGGGCCATCCAGCTCAGAATCGCAGGCGAACTGGCCCGGGCAGGGGCTGAAGTCGTTTTTATCGAGATGGATGAAGCTATTTACGAGAAATTGGATGTCAGTACGGTCTTTCAATACCAGTTCAAAGAAGGGGTCAATGAGTATCTGGAGAAGTGGGTTTCAGGAGAGGGGCCACGGACTCTGGCTGAGATCATTGCCTTCAATGCTGAAAAGCCCTCTGAGAGGATGCCTTTGGGGCAGGAACTTCTCATAGCCGCTCAGGATAATTCCCATACGGCTGACAAGGTCCTGGAGACGGTGAGGTCCAATGCCCGTTTCGCAGGGGAGTGTATCGATAAGTTACTTAAAGAACACCGGGCGGATATCCTCTTCAGCCTCTCCAACCATATGTCCTATGTCTACGCTGCTGCCGGATATCCGGCTTTGTGTGTCCCCGCAGGATATAAATCCGGCGGAGAACCCATAGGCGTGACCTTTGTAGCTTCAGCCGGAGAAGAGGGACTCCTCCTGAAAGCCGCCTACGGCTATGAGCAGGCCACCGGACATCACACTCCCCCGGCAGCTGTGACAGGAGAGTGAGGGAGAGATGGATAAGAGGGCCGGCTAAAGGGAAATGGAACTCAGGGATTTTCGCATCTTACGGGTATGAAGCGATCCAAAAAGCCCTTTATCACTCCATGGATCTTTTTTCAAAGCGGGGCGAAAAGTCTTTGGTCCTTACGGCCTCCCCTGGACTGAACATATCTGCAAGGGAGCTAAGCGGTTGGTTGAGGCCTGTTTTAGAAAGAAGGAGTCTTAAGAGCCGAAAAGAGGGAGACCTTTTGATTTTTCGATAAAAAATTTCGTTTTAAGAAACAAAAAGGCTCTCTGGTTATTCTAATAAGAAAGCAATTTTGAGGAGGATCTTATGATGAAAAAACGTTTACTTCTGTTTGCCGTCTTCTTGTCGGCCCTTGTCTCCCTGGCCCGGGGTGATATTTTGCTGGGGAAACTGGAAAAGGGAGATACCCTGGGCGGGTTTACTACAGAAGCTCTCTATCTGAACGGGGACAATATCCCCGTGGGAGTCCGGTTCCGTCACGAGACCGGAGCCGTAATGGACTATTTCCGGATCCAGACTGTCCCTCAGGCCTATATCTGGTTTAACACGCCGCCGGAGAGTGACGGTGGTGAGCCCCATACTCTGGAGCATGTGGTCTTAAGCAAAGGTAACAAAGGTAAATATGCTGCAGCCCTTGAAGAGATGTCATTGGGAATGAGCAGCGCCTTTACCCAGCAGTTCCGGACTTCCTATTCGATGAATACTTCAGCGGGAGTCGATGTTTTTTACCGTCTTCTGGAAGTCAAGATCGATTCTCTCATCGTTCCCGATTACAGCCGGGAGGAGCTAAGGCGGGAGGTGATGAACATCGGCGTCAAGGAGAATCCCGACGGGACCTTGACTGTTGAAGAGAAGGGGACCATCTATGCGGAGATGTCCAGCGCCTTTGAAAAACCAAACAGCCTGGCCTTTTTCAGACTTACCCGGAACCTCTTCGGGCAGGATGACCCCAGAGGCCGTTCTTCAGGGGGATACCCCCCGGCTATCAGAAAAGCCGTTCCTGATGATATCATAAGTTTTCAGAAAAAGTATTACAGAACGGACAATATGGGGCTTATCCTGGTTATGCCCTCGGAGGTATCTCTGGGAGAAGCCCTGAGCAAGACAGATGCCATTCTGAAAAAAAACTCTCTCAGCCCTGTTACTGATATCCATCCTGAAGAGCGGCTCAGCCCCCTGGCAGAGATCGACAGGGAATGGGAACCGATATGGGAGAAGGTGCCCTATCCCGCGGTCAATGCCAATACCCCCGGCATCGTGATCTATGCCTGGCGGGTGCCGGTGAAGAGCGCTGAAGAGGAGATCATGGTCGACCTTTTCATGAGCGGGATGTTTTCAGGGGAGAATTCCAGGATGTGGGAACGGTTCATCGACCCGGAGAAGAGAGAAGCGGATACCGGAGCGAACTGGGTCGGCGGCTGGTATGACCCGGTGACCAGGACCTGTTACTTCATGATTAACAATGTCCGTGCCGACTACGAGCCTGAAAAGGGAATGGAGTCTCTCTACAGGATCCTGGCCGGGGACTGGGAAGAATTCGCCGCCCTGGAAAAGGGGAGCGCAGGACTTCAGGAATTCAACAGTCTTATAAGGGTCCTCATCCAGGAGCAGATAAAAAACGGGAAGGCGATCCTTGAAAACCCTCCGCGCTTCGGTTATCGCTCCATAGGATCCGGATGGATGAATCATCTTTCCCTGCTGCACCGCAACGGGGGATTTAAGCGTGAGCTGAGCATGGAATCCCTGTTAAGACGTATTGAAGAGAGGCTCTCAGCCGACCCGGCTCTCTTTCAGGACGCCCTCAGAACGTGGGGCCTGATGGCACAGCGTCCCTTTGCCGTCCGCACGGTTCCGGATCCCGGCTATACAGCCAGAATGGAAGAGGAGAAGAAGAAGCGTATCAGAAAATATGAAGAGGATTTAAAGAAGCGCTACGGGACTGATGATCTTCAGGAGGCCCTGAAAGAGTACCGGGCTGAATATGACCGGAAGACAGCTGAGATCGAAGAGGCTGAGAAGAAGATCAGGATGCCCGCTTTTCTTTCTGAGCCGCCGCTTGAGCTGGACCGCTCACTGCGCTATGACGACAAAAGGCTTCCCGGAGGAGGGCGGCTCTTCACCGCTTACTTTGACCAGATGGAGAGTGTGACTACAGCCCTCTATTTCGACCTCAAAACCGTTTCTGAAGAAGATTACCTCTATCTTTCCGGATTGCCTGAAATCCTCTATTATGCGGGGCTCTCCATTGACGGGAAGGAATATCCCTACGAAGAGATCGAAAAAAGGCTGAAAAAAGAAGTCCTCTCTCTGGACGTCGATTTTTCAGGAAATTCACGGACCGGGCGTGTGGAACTTAAAGTCTCCGCCTCCGGGCGGAAAGGGGAGGAAGCTCTGCGTTCAGTGAAGTGGATCAGGCAGATTACAGAGGATACCTGGCTCTCAGTAAAGAATGCTCCCCGCCTTGCCGACGTGATCTCCAGAAGCCTCTCCGGAGCCCTCGACCTCATGAGACAGCCCAAGGAAGAGATGTGGGTCAATGACCCCTCCACAGCTTTCCATACACAGGAAAATCGTCTCTATCTTGCCTGCCACAGCACTCTGACCCGTCAATTCAACCTTCTGAGGCTGAAATGGAGGTTGAAAGATTTCAGAGATGAAAAGGACTCTTTTTTCAGGGAGATGGACGGGGCCCGAAAAGCTTTGAGCAAAATGGGCCGCGAAGAGTTTCTCAAGAAGCTGCAGCTGATGAAGGCAGAACAGGGCGAAAGCGATTTTTCAGAGGCTGCCGACGACCTGCTGGCTCTGATCCCGTCTCTGCCGCCGGATTCCTGGAGAAAGGATTCAGAGATGCTTATCGCGACCATCGGGGAGGAGCTCTCCGTTTCTCCGGAAAAAGCCGTAAGAGATCTGAAGGAGTTGATGAACGGATTAAGGAACAGACATACTGTACGGGCCGTTGTAGCCGGCCATACCGGAAGTGTCAGGGAGTCTTCTGAAGCGGTGCTGGATCTTCTGGACCGTTATGACACCAAAAAGATAACGATGAAGGCTCGTGACTCGGCTCCCCTCGTCTGGTCCAATATCGAACGCCGTCTGGGGCCGGTGGAAGAAAGGCGGTTTGTTGCTCTTGTCAACCCTGACAGCACTACGGGAGTTCATATGAACCGGGCGAAGATCCATAATATCCACACTTTTACAGATGAGGATATCTACAGGACACTGGCGTCCAAACTCCTGGGCGGAAGCGGCCCCCGAAGCCTCTTCATGCAGACCTGGCGTGCCGGGTTGGCCTATTCCAACGGGTTTAATGCTTCTCTGGAAGCAGGGGTGGTCAACTATTATGCAGAACGTTGCCCCGACCTCTCCCAGACCATGGCTTTCGTCCGGGATACGCTGTCTGAGACTCCCCGGGACCCTGAATTGCTCAAAGGAGTACTTCCTTCCTTCTTCTACACCATCGAGGCAGGGGGGTTCGTGGAGAGGGCACAGACCATGGCAGGCCTTCTCGTAGACGGTTCGACACCGGGCCTCTACAGAAAATTCAGAAAACGGGTGCTGGACCTCTCGGGCAGAGATGACTTCCGGGAGAAAACCTTCAGCTATATCAATGACTGGGCCGCCCTGGTCGTGCCGGGCCTTCGCCCCGAGACCCCATTCGGTGGGACGGTCTATCTTATAGCTAATGATGACCAGATAGAACGGTATGAAGACTATCTCAGAAAGAATGCCGGAGCCCCCGGGATCATAAGGATCTATCCGCGGGACTACTGGATCTGCTTTTAAACAAATGAAATCGGGGCCCCTTACTCATAGGGGCCCTCTCTTTAAATCAAAAGTTCGGAATAGAGGCTCACGGCAGCTGGATCCAGGCTCATATTCTGTTCCTTTCATAAAACAAAATAAAATAAAATGAGGAAAAGAGTTGACAGTGATATTAATGTAAGTATAATAATACCATTAAAGGTTAGTAAGCAATAACTAACAGGAGGGTTTATGAAGATCGTCAATTTTCAGACCGGGGAAAAACTCGGTTCAGGAGGAAGCTGGGAAGCTGTCCGTCTCTCCCGTCGTGACGGATTAGCTCTCATTTCCATGATCCTTCCTCCCGGCGGGGTTGTGGACTCCCACGCTGTAGAGGAGGTCTTTTACCTCTATGTGGTCAGGGGGAGTGTCCATTTCCATTCAGGCGGGGAGTCCCGGGCCCTCCGTCCGGGGGACCTCGCTGTAGACGAACCCGGGTCTCTCCACGGGATAGAGAACCGGGGAGAGGAGGAAGCGGTGCTTCTTTTGATGCGGCAATCTGTCACTTGAAGATCATAAGGTGTGTTCGTATAGTAAAAAAGTAAAGGAGGTTTTTATGTCGATGTTCTGCTATCAATGTCAGGAGACCGCGGGAAACAAAGGGTGCAAGGTACGTGGTGTCTGCGGCAAACCCGAAAAAACTGCCGTCCTCATGGATGCTCTGATGGAGGCTCTCAAAGGGCTGGCTGTGGCTCTGAGGGAGAAAGGGGAGGCCGGGGAGACGAAGCTCCAGGGGCCTTTTATCGCCCGGGCGCTTTTCGCCACCATCACCAATGCCAATTTTGATGATGAGAGGATTGCAAGCCTGGCACGTGAAGCCCTGAAAAGGAGGGACAGTGTCGCGTCTGGCATGAAGGGGAAGGAGAAATTCGGTTCGCTTCTCACCTGGACAGCATCCACTGAAGAAGAGTTTCTCAAGAGAGGGTACGGACATGGAGTCCTTGCTACAGAACATGAGGATATACGGTCCCTCCGGGAACTTACCGTCTACGGTTTGAAAGGGATCGCAGCTTATGTCGATCATGCCCATGTCCTGGGATATGAAGATCCGAAGATCTACGATTTCTTTGTCGAAGCTCTGAGTCAGGTCGCCCTGGAAGAGGATCCCGATAAGCTGACGGCTCTTGTCCTGAAGACAGGGGAGACCGCTGTAGCAGGGATGGCTCTTCTGGATAAAGCAAATACGGGGACTTACGGGCATCCCGAGATCACTGAAGTCAATATCGGTGTCGGGAAAAACCCCGGAATCCTTATTTCGGGCCATGACCTGAAAGATATGGAAGAACTCCTGAAGCAGACAGAAGGGACAGGGGTCGATGTCTATACCCATGGAGAAATGCTTCCCGCCAACTACTATCCGGCTTTTAAAAAGTACTCCCACTTTGTGGGGAACTACGGGAACGCCTGGTGGAAACAGAATGAAGAATTCGAGGCGTTTAACGGCCCAATTCTCATGACGACCAACTGTATCATTCCCGTTAAAGAGAGCTACAAAGACCGTATATTTACCACAGGGATGACTGGTTATCCCGGGGTGAAACATATCCCCGACAGGGAAGAGGGAAAAGAGAAGGATTTCAGCGCTCTTATCTCTCTGGCCAAAAAGTGTTCTCCTCCCCGTGAGATAGAAAAGGGGACGATCGTAGGAGGATTCGCGCATAACCAGGTGCTGGCCTTAGCCGACAAGGTTGTAGAGGCTGTGAAGTCCGGAGCGATCAAGCGCTTTGTGGTCATGGCGGGGTGTGACGGGCGTTTCACATCACGTCAATACTATACCGATGTGGCAAAAGCCCTTCCCGAAGATGCCGTGATTTTGACAGCGGGATGCGCCAAATACCGTTATAATAAGCTTGATCTGGGGGATATCGGCGGGATCCCCCGGGTCCTGGATGCCGGGCAGTGCAACGATTCCTATTCGCTGGCGGTTATCGCGTTGAAGCTTAAAGAGGTCTTCGGGCTTGACGATATCAATAAACTGCCGCTCTCCTTTGATATCGCCTGGTACGAGCAGAAAGCCGTGGCTGTTCTGCTGGCGCTTCTCTTTTTAGGCGTCAAGGGAATCCGCCTGGGGCCCACACTTCCTGCTTTTCTTTCTCCCAATGTGGCTAAGGTCCTTGTGGAGAAGTTTGACATCAAACCCATCGGAGAAGTCGAGTCTGATGTCGAAATGATCATGCAGGGAAAATAGAACGTTCACGGGAGGGGGATCTCCCCTCCCGTTTCAGGTCAAGGTCTCACAATATTTATAGAGGTGCCTGACAAAGCCGGGGGGAACAGGGTGCTCTCTGAGGAGGGGTACCCAGCTGAGGGCGTCGTCACTGCCCCACAGGTCAAAAGCTGCCCCGTCGGCGTGGATATCCACACGGTATAGGGAAAATGACCCGAACTCCAGGATAAAGAACTCTTTCATCTCCTCCTGGGTCAAAAAAATCCGGTTAAACATAAAACATCCTTTTTTCAAGTATAGAGCCGCAAGAGAGTTGTTTCAAGGCTTCCCGGGAATTGAAATATTGCAAATCCCGGAAAGTGTGTTATAGTAGCCCCTGATTACGGGGGAGGTTATTCATGATTCAGTCGTTAAGAGGAATGCGGGACATCGCCGGACGCGAAGCCCGGATCTTCCAGTGGATCGAAGAGAGGGCCCGCTATTTTTTTGAACTCTACGGTTATCGAGAGATCAAGCTCCCCGTGATGGAACGGACAGAACTCTTTTCCAGGGGCATCGGAGACGAATCCGATATCGTCCAGAAAGAGATGTATACGTTTGAGGACCGAAAGGGGAGAAGCGTCACACTTCGGCCGGAAGGGACCGCCGGTGTGGTCCGTCACTATATTGAGAACGGTTATGACAAAAGAGATCCTTTGAAAAAGTTTTACTATTCCGGAGCCATGTTTCGTTACGAGCGCCCTCAGAAGGGGCGATACCGTCAGTTTTACCAGTTCGGAGTCGAGGCTTTTGGCATGGAGTCACCTCTTATCGATGCGGATACCATCACCATGCTTGTGGACTACTTCAGGGATATAGGGGTAGAGTCTCCTCTTGTTAAGGTGAATAATATCGGATGTCCGGTCTGCCGCCCGGATTATAACAGGGCCTTGCAGGGGTATCTCCGCAATCACGAAGAGCGCCTCTGTCCCGACTGCCGGAAACGCATCGAGACCAATCCTCTGCGCGTTCTGGACTGCAAAAGAGAGTCCTGCCGGAAAGTGGTGGCGGATTCTCCTGATATAGCCGATTTCCTGTGTGACTCCTGCCGCAGCTATGGTGAAGAGGTTCAGACGCTTCTTTCAGCCAGGAAGATCCCTTTTGAGAGAGACCGGTTTCTCGTCAGAGGGCTGGATTATTATGTCAAAACCGTCTTTGAGATCCACGGTGGTGAAGGGGCTCAGAACGCTCTCATGGGCGGCGGGCGGTATGACGGCCTTGTCGAAGCTCTGGGGGGACAGCCCGTTCCCGGGTTCGGATTTGCCATCGGTGTGGACCGACTGGTCTCCCTTCTCATGGAGACATCCCTTTTTGAGGAAGACCCGGGAAAACTCTTTATGGTCTGGAGTCTGGAAGAGCAGGCTCTTCTTTTGGAGAAATGTGATATTCTGAGAAAATGCGGCGTTTCCGTTGATTTTCTGCCGGATAAAAGATCATTTTCCAGTCAGTTGAAATATGCTCACCGGCAGGGATACCGGCATGTGGTTATTTTGGGAGAAGAGGAAGCTCAGTCGGAACAGATCCACCTGAAAAATATGGAGACGGGAGACGAGACCTACGTATCACCTTATGATATCCGAGAACATCTCATCTAAGGGAGGCTGATGGCTATGCTGCTCAAGCGAACTCATTTTTGCGGACATCTGGATCTGACCTGTCAGGGCCGGGAAGTGACCGTCAACGGTTGGATCAGAAAGATCAGAGACTTCGGAAAGTTTGCCTTTGTGGACCTCTGGGACCATACCGGAATCGCTCAGATGGTATTTTCTCTGGAAGACGGGGAGCTGGCCGGGATCAGGCAATGCATCGTGGGCGACTCAATAGGGGTCAAAGGGAAAGTCGTGGAACGTAAGGATAAGAACCCCAACCTTCCCACAGGCGATATCGAGGTCAATGTACTGAGCTGGGAGCGGTACTCTGTCTCTGAACCCTTTCCTGTCTCAGAAAACCCTTCAGAAGAGACACGGCTGAAATACAGATACCTTGACCTGAGAACGGAAAAGATGCAGAGGAACCTGAGGTTTCGTCATGAGGTGATCAAAGAGATCCGGGACCACTTGTCTGAAAAGGGCTTTATCGAAGTCGAGACACCCATTTTGTCCAAGAGCACCCCTGAAGGAGCCCGTGACTATCTTGTTCCGTCACGTCTTCAACCCGGATTTTTTTATGCTTTGCCCCAGTCTCCTCAGATCTACAAGCAGCTTCTGATGATCGGCGGAGTAGACAGATATTTTCAGATCTCACGATGTTTCCGCGATGAAGACCTCCGGGCTAACCGTCAGCCTGAATTTACCCAGCTGGATGTGGAGATGGCTTATGCCGATGAAGAAGATATCTTCAGTATGACGGAAGCCCTCTTCAAAGATGTTGTCAGGAAAGTCACAGGAAAGGAGATCTCCGCTTCTTTTCCCAGGATGACTTATCAGGAGGCTATGTCCAGGTACGGGTCCGACAAGCCGGACACCCGCTTCGGGATGTTGATCAGCGATGTGACCGGGCAGTGCCGCCCTGAAGGATTCACTCTTCTGGAAGAGGCTCTGGGACGCGGGGATAAGGTAAAAGGCCTTGTCATCCCTGAGAAAGAGCCCAGCCGGAAAGAGATCGACGCCATGACAGACCTGGCTAAAGAGAGAGGCGCCGGGGGGCTGATGTGGTTTAAGATGAAAGAGGGCGCGATCCAATCCCCGGTATCCAAATTTCTCAAAGACGGCGGCAAAAGCATCACCGAAGCGTTGGGGCTCCGGGAGGGAGACACGGCCTTTGTCGTGGCTTCCGCCGATTCTGTGGCCTCCAAAGCCCTGGGGGCTGTGCGTCTCTATCTGCGCGATCTTTACGGGCTTGTAGAAAAAGTCAAAGAGCTTCATTTTTTATGGGTCACCGATTTTCCCATGTTCTTCTATAATGAGGATGAAGGACGCTATGAGACCGAGCACCATCCCTTTACCATGCCCGATCCGGACGATATGGACCGCTATCTGGACAAAGACCCCGAAAAGATCCGTTCCCGGTCGTATGACCTGGTCCTCAACGGAGAAGAGATCGCCAGTGGAAGCGTGCGAAACCATATCCGTTCTCTCCAGGAGAAGGTGTTTCAAAAGATCGGCCTGACTTCCGAAGAACTTCAGAAGCGGTTCTCCTTTTTCCTCAAAGCCCTTCAGTATGGGACGCCTCCCCATGCGGGGATAGCGCCGGGGCTGGACCGGTTTATTCAGATCCTTCTGGGAGAGGAGTCCATCAGGGATGTCATCGCATTTCCCAAGACAACAAATGCTGCCTGCCTGATGACCGAATCTCCGTCAGAAGTAGATCAAGTTCAGCTTGACGAATTAAGAATTATGGTGAATAATAAAAATTGATTGACACTATTAAACTTTTTTTTTATACTTGTCAAAGGATGTTTATTTTGGATAACCTGAGGAGGTGAGTGAGTTGAAAAAAGGATTATTACTATTCCTGGTCGTTGCTCTGTTGCTTGTGGCAGGTACCGGCTGTGTTAAGCGTGTAGAAACCATGGATCACGATAAGATGGTTGTGATTCCCGAAAAAGCTGTGCCCGCTAAGGATGCCGCTGTAGCTGCCGAAGTGAAGGTCGAAGAGATGGAACAGACCATCGATGAAAACCAGCAGCAGCTGAACGAAACAGAGAAAGCGTTGGAAGAGGCGAAACAGAACGAAGCTGATCCCGAAGAATACAGCCTGATCAAAGAGTCTCAGGGCAAGCTTTGGTAAACCGGAGGGAAGTCTATGAAAAAATTATTACTTATTCTCGTTGTTGTTGCTTTCATAGTTCCTGTCATGGCACAGGAAATCGCTGCTCCTCCCGAGAAAGCTTCTGCTGAAGAGTATATTCAGTATTATCAGCAGAGAGAAGCCTTGGCCAATCAGCAGCTGACTGAACTGGAACAGCAGAACCAGGAGCTGGAAGCGCAATTAGCTGCTCTGCAGCAGCAGTTGAACTCTATTGACACATGGACCGAAGAAGAGAAAGCTCTCCTCGACGAGTTCAATGCGAAAGTCAAAGAGTATACCGTTAAAAAAGGGGACTGGCTCTCTAAATTGGCAGAGTATCCCGAAATCTACGGGAAGGGCAATTACTGGAAATGGCCTGTGATCTACAGGGCTAACAGAGATCAGATCAAGAATCCCGACCTGATCTACCCCGGCCAGATCTTTACCATTCCGCGTGTCCTCGCTTCTGAGTGGACGGTCTATCAGGGAGAGACCCTGCGCAAGATCGCCAGCTACTATGAAGTCTACTACAAAGACGGCGCCAAGAGATGGAAGGAAATCTACGAAGCCAATAAAGATGAGATTTCCAATCCGAATGTCATCGATGCCGGTGATGTTCTGACTATCCCCAGGCCCTGACGTTATTCGAAGGGCCTTCGGGCCCTTCCTTCTTTCCCCATGACTGAGGTGATATCACAAGTGGAGAATAGTTTAGACAACGAACATCGAATACCGGTTCCTGATGATATCGACCTCCGTCTTCTCTATGGGAGCAATAACAGGTTTGTCAATCAGATCAGGCGTTCTCTGGAAACGGATCTCTGGGTCAGAGAGCGGGAGATCGGGTTTCAGTCCCCTCCCGGGAAAGCCCGTGCTCTGGAGACAGTATTCAAGGAACTCATTGCTCTGATCCGTAAAGGGATTTCTCCGGGCGAAGGAGAGCTTCGTTATATCATTTCTCTTGCCCGGCAGGGTGAAGAAGCTCATCTTTCGGAGCTCGTGGATAAAAAGATAGTCCTCGCAGCCAAAAACAAGACGATTACGCCCAAGACGCTTCATCAGAAAGAGTACGTGGAAGCCATCGACAAGTTTGATGTAGTTTTCGGGATCGGCCCGGCGGGGACGGGAAAGACATACCTGGCTGTGGCCAAAGCTGTGGATTTTTATCATAAAAACCTCATCGACAGGATTGTGCTTGTGCGGCCTGCTGTGGAAGCCGGAGAAAAATTAGGATTCCTTCCCGGTGACCTTCAGCAAAAAGTAGACCCCTATCTGAGGCCCCTGTATGATGCCCTCTACGATATGATGGCTCCCGCCAAGGTGGAACTTCTGATCTCCAAAGGAGTCATCGAAGTGATCCCCCTGGCTTTCATGAGGGGAAGGACTCTGAACAATGCGTTCATCATCATGGATGAAGCTCAAAACTCGACTCCGGAACAGATGAAAATGTTTTTGACACGGACCGGTTTCGGATCCAAAGTGGTCGTGACCGGCGACATTACCCAGATCGACCTTCCTGAGCATAAAAAAAGCGGACTTATCCATGCCGAAGGGGTCTTGGAAAAGATCGGAGAGATCGCCTTCGTATATTTTTCCCATGTGGATGTCGTTCGCCACAAACTGGTTCAAGAGATCATCAAGGCTTATCAGTATGAAAAAGAAAATTCAGAGCGACAAACGTCTTCATAGGCTGAAAAACAGACTCATCCCGGAAGAAGAGTCGGCTCGCCGGTTAAGGCTCATCGTCGTCTTTTCTCTTCTGGCCATTTTCGTAAGTCTGGCTCTCTTCTATCAGGAGAATACTTATCCGGTGGAAGATGTCGCATTGCGGGAGGTCATCAGAGAGGATATACCTGCACGGATCGATTTCCAGTGGGTGGACCGTGACCAGATGGAGGCGAGGCTCCTGGAGCGGTTGGATAATGCCCCCAAGGTCTATCTTTTGGATGAGAATATCGGTGAAAGTGAGCAAAAAAGACTCATGGCCGATATCGCCAAAGTGAAAAAGATTTTAACATCCGGAGCTTCAGTTGACGAAAAAGAAGCCGCCGTGAAAGATATCTGGGGGAAGGAGAGCCCTGATCTGCTAAAGAGGATGACCGCCGATCAGCTGAATACTCTCTCCCTCATCTTCCTTAACATCCTGGACGCCATCTATCAGAAAGGGATCATCAACGACCGGTTTTTCCTGGAGAGCCCTACGATCCCTGTAGAGATAAGACGGAAAAATGACAATTTCCTTGTGGAGAAGGAGTCCCTGATCTTCAGAAACCAGGCCGAAGAATTTCTGCACTCCCTGATAAGGCGTTACCTGGAAGGGGAGAGGATGTATTCCGAATTTACCTTCTATGTCCTGAAAAACTATCTCAGAGAGAATGTCTATTTCAGTGAAGAACTCACGGTCCGGCGGGCTGAATCCATCAAGCTCGATTATGTTCCGGAGACGGTGACCATCAGAAAGGGAGAGATCATCGCCCGGAAGGGCGAGATCGTCGATGAGACCGTCGCGGATAAAATCGAAAAGATGAAGGAAAAACTGAGTAAAGTGGTGTTTTTGCGTTTAGCAGGTTTTTTCCTGACTCTTATCTTCCTCATGGCTGTGGTTTTCCTCCTTCTGAGACAGGAGGGGTATTGGCATAATATCCAGAAGGTCTTTTTCTGGTCCGTCATCAACTTCTTTTTTATGGTTTCCTTTACGGTGTTCTACCTTTTTTCCGGCCTTCCCCTCTATGCTTTTCCCTTTCTGGCCTTTATTATCATGGCCTATTTCCTCATCGACCTGAAAGCCGCTCTCTTTTCCCTGGCCTTCTGGACCCTTCTTCTCTCTGTCTTTGTCCCTGATTTCAGGTTTAGCGCTCTTTGGTTTCTCTCCTCACTTCTTTTCCTGGCTGAACCCGGCCGTTTCAGGCTTCGTATTCCTACACTGAGCACCCTGCTCAAGTACCTGGCTGTTATCATGGTATCTCTCTTTTTTATAGAGCTTTCCATAGCCCATTCAGGCAGAGAAGCCCTGTCCGCCCTGATCTGGGTCCCTCTCTATGTCCTTCTCTCCTTTGCGGGAGGATATCTTTTCGTCTATCTCTTCGAGCGGGCCCATAATATCACTACCGAAGTGAGCTTGAACAGTCTCCAGGATTGGGAGAACCCCCTTCTCCGCCAGCTGATGTCTGTGGCTCCCGGAACCTACAGGCATAGCCTCATCGTCTCGGAATTGTCGGGAGAAGCGGCAAAAGCCATCGGGGGAGATGTCCTGCTGGCCCAAGTCGGAGGCCTGTATCACGATATCGGAAAGGTCAAGCGCCCTGATTATTTTATTGAAAACCAGATGTACGGCCCTAACAGGCATGATAACCTTCTTCCCCTGATGTCCGTGAGGATATTGAAAAATCATGTGGAGGAGGGGGCACTCATGGCTCGAAAATACGGTTTGGGGAGAAGACTCATCGCAATTATCCGTGAGCATCACGGGACAAGCCTGATCAAGTACTTCTACCTGAAAAACCTTAAAGATGAAAAACATAAGAATATCGATGAAAAGTATTTCCGTTACGACGGCCCGAAACCCTCGACGAAGGAGTCAGCTATCATATTCCTGGCGGACAAGGTGGAAGCTGTCACCCGTTTACTTTTTAATTCCCCTTTCCATCATGTCCAGGAGAGGATCAGTAAGATCTTTGAAGATGCCCTTTTCGACAGACAGCTGGAGAACTGTGACCTGACTCTCAGAGACCTCAATACAGTCAAAGAGGCTTTTGTGGAGTATGTCCGGGGAAGTAGGCATAAACGGATCGAATACCCCAAAGAGACGGGAGGAAAAGAGTAATGCTTCACGTGACAGTGAAAGAGTCTTTGGGAGAAATCCCCTTTGAGATGAGGCAACTGGAAGAGATGGAACAGCGTATGCTGGACTATTTCGGCCTTACGGGAAGCGATGTAGACCTCTACTTCACCGATGATGAAGAGATCAGAAGCCTGAATAAAAGATACCGGGAACGGGACAAAGCCACCGACGTCCTCTCCTTTCCCCTGAAAGACCGCTGGGACAGCTCTCTTGGTGAGATCATTATCTCTCTTGAGACGGCTGACAGACAGAAGGAAGGACAGCCTCTGAGCGACGAGGTCCTGCAGCTCTTTGTCCATGGGCTTCTCCATCTTCTGGGTTACGACCATGAGACCGAAGGGGATTCCGGTAAGATGAGGCTCCTGGAAAGGATGTTCTTATACGATGATGAAGAATAGAAGCGTCTGGGAGAGCCTGAACAATGCCCTCGGGGGGATCATCCTCTCTCTTCGGTATGAGCGGAATATCCGGTTTCACTTTGTCATCGGCCTTGCAGTCTTCATCTATACCCTTTTTCTGAGCCTGACCATGGTGGAGAGAGCTCTCATCGTCTTTGCCATCTGCTTTGTCATCACAGCAGAGATGTTCAATACGGCCATTGAACATATTATCGATTTTTTCATAACCACGAATCCCAACCCTGTTATCAGGATGATTAAGGATATCAGCTCGGGAGCGGTCTTCCTGGCTGCCGTCAACGCGATCCTTGTGGGATTCTTTATCCTTTACAGGAATTCCTACTCCCACGTGGGGTGGCTTGTCCGCAGGGTAAGGTCCATGGAGAATATGACGATCTTTTTTTCCATCGTCATAGTAATCAGCCTTGTGGTACTTATAAAAGCCATGACCAAGACGGGTACTCCCTTTCACGGAGGATTCCCCAGCGGGCATGCCGCTTTCGGGTTTTCCGTCTTTGCCCTTTCCGTCCTCTATGTGGAGCAGTATATTATCACAGTCCTTGTCTTTATCATGGCGTTTATCATGGCAAAAAGCCGTCTGGACAAAGGTGTCCATACTCCTGCCCAAGTGGTCAGCGGCGGCGTGCTCGGGTTTTTAATAACGGTTCTTGTCAATAACATACTGATCGGAGGTTGATCAAGATTATGGAGCCCCCTTTATACTATTTCAGTTACGTGCTTATCGCTCTGGCACTTTCTCTTGTCAAGTTTGTGGAAGTGACATTTATCGGGGTCAAATACGGCAGTTTACGGGATATTTTCAAAGAAAATGAACGATTCAAGGCGATCTTTTTGCGCTGGGTCAAGCATGGAAACCTTATGCTGGCCTCTCTTCAGTTTCTCCGTTACATCCTGGAGATTACCCTCATTCTTCTTCTTTATGAGTTCACGATGAATATCGTCCTATCCCTGGCCGCCGCTTTTGCGGTCTTTCTGATCTTCAGTGAATATGTCCCCAGGACCATTGCTGTTCAGAGGGGGATCGGAAAGGCCTATCTCCTCTTCCGGCCCTTTTACTACATCGCCATCATCCTTTCTCCTTTTGTCCGGCTTCTCATGCTACCCGCAGATGTCCTGATAAAGATCATGGGGGGAGAGATGGTCCTCAATGCTCCTTATATGACAAATCTGGAAGAGCAGATCATTAAAAATGTACTTTCCGAAGACAATATTCAGGAAAGCGAGATGATCAGCAGCATTCTGGAGTTCAAAGAGACAACGGTCCGGGAGATCATGGTCCCCCGTGTGGATATCGTCGCTGTCCCCGCCGATATTACCTATGAAGAACTGGTCAAAGTCATCGACGAAGAGGGACACTCCAGACTTCCGGTCTATGATGAAAGGCTGGATAATATCCTCGGAATCGTCTATGTCAAAGACCTGATCCGGGTGGGCCGTGACAATTTCAGTCTTTCAGCCATGCTTCGTGACGTCTTCTTCATACCCGAAACAAAGAAGATAAACGCGCTGCTCAAGGATTTTCAGGCTAAACATATGCATATGGCTTTTGTCGTGGATGAGTACGGTGACCTCGTCGGGCTGGTTACCATCGAAGATGTCCTGGAAGAGATCGTCGGAGAGATCGAAGACGAGTATGACGAAGAGGAGTCACTCTACCGAAAGATCTCCGACCATGAGTATATGGTCTCTCCCAAGATGACTCTGGAGGAGTTCGAGGAGGAGTTTTCCATCGACCTGGCCGAGCATGAACTCACTGAAGAGGAAGATTTCGAGACCCTGGCCGGGTTTATCATCGCCCACCTCGGCAACCTCCCTAAGCGGGGGTTTGAACACGATTACGGTGATTTTATCCTCCGGGTCGTGGATGCTGACAATCGGCGTATACTGAAAGTTTATCTGAAGATCAAAGAGAAGCAGCAGAAAAAAGGCGAAAAATGAAAAAAATCGCGGCTATCTTAAGGACTTATCTCATCGCCGGCATCGTGACACTGCTCCCGTTTCTCCTGACTGTCTACCTGGTCTATCTGATTTTTGCAAAATTTGATATCTGGATGAGAAAAAGCCTCTATATCGAGGTCCCGGGGATAGGGATCATCCTCAGCCTGGCCGTGATCCTTGTTGTGGGTTTTCTGGTCAAAAACTTTATCGGCCGGTGGCTTATCAGGATCCCGGAATATATCTTTTTAAAGATGCCCCTGGTCAACAGGATCTACAAATTGACCAAACAGATCACCTCGGCGGTTTTAGGCCGGGGGAATTATGTCTTTACGGGCGTGGTCCTGCTGGAGTATCCCAGAAAGGGGCTCTATTCGCTCGGTTTCGTCACGGAGAAGATGAGTGTGTCATTGGGAGAACAGAAGGGGTTCAACACCGAGGGGTATATCGCAGTCTTTATTCCCACCACACCCAACCCTACTTCGGGAATGATGATCTTTGTCCGTGAATCGGAAACGGTCAAACTGAACATCAGTGTGGAAACGGGGATGAAAATGGTGATCAGCAGCGGGATCGTCAGCCTGGAGGAGAAGTGAGATCGGGATTTGCTGCTGTGGTCGGTGTACCCAATGTGGGAAAATCCAGCCTTATCAATGCCCTTGTGGGGCATAAGATCAACATCGTCTCTCCCCGCCCCCAGACCACACGCGACAGGATAAGGGCCGTGGCCCACTGGAAAGACCTGGATGCCCAGGTCGTCTTTCTGGATACCCCGGGGCTCTTCCAGCCTAAAATGGCTCTGGATCATTATATGGTAGCCAATGCAGAGGGAGCCGTGGAGGGTACTGAACTCGTCCTTTTTCTTGTCGATGCCCGCGTTGGCTTCGGTCCCAAGGATAAGAAGGCCTGGGAAAAGATCAAAGGGGCCCGGGGAAAGATCATGATCATTATCAATAAAGCTGACCTGGCGGTAAACAAGAATGAACTTCTGGTCCTCATGGATACCCTCCGCAAGGAGACCGGTATCACCGACCTTATCCCTGTATCCGCCCTGAAAGGGGATAAGATCGACTATCTGCGCCGGGTCATGGTCGAGCATCTGCCCGAGGGGCCGCCTTACTTCCCCGAAGATATGTTGACGGACAAGGATAAACAATATATGATAGAGGAGATGGTGAGAGAGACCATTATCTATCATGTCTTTGAAGAATTGCCCTATTCCGTGGCTATTCTTGCCGAAGAGATGGACGAAAAATACATCCGCATCGCCATCATTTGTGAGAGAGAATCACAGAAGGGGATCCTCATCGGAAAACAGGGATCTATGATCCGGCTCATCGGTGAAGAATCCCGGAAAAAGATCGAGACGTTTTTAGGGCGTCGTGTTTTCCTTGATGTCGTAGTCAAGGTAATCAAAAACTGGCGGAAAGACAGCCGGGCCCTGAAGCGTTTGGGGTATTACGGATGATGTCAAGGGGCGGATATGGGGAAAAACGACAAATTTCTCAAGAGAATCGATAAGATCTGCCGGGCCGGAGACTATACCGATGCTATGTATAAGCTGCAGGACGCTCTTCTGGAGCAGCCCGATGACGGAGATCTTCTCTGGAAGCTTGTCGAAGTCTATTCATTTAAAAAGGAAGATGAAAACGCCGTCAAGACACTGAGTAAGATAGTCAAATATAAGATCAAGCCCCCTGATTACGTCATCGGATATATCAAACAGGATTTCCGCAGAGTCTTTCCCTATTCCAAAGCAGCTGATTTTTTCCTTTTCGAACTCTATATCCAGCGCAAGGATTACAAAAATGCAGCCCTGGTGCTGAAAATCACCAAAGGGGAGGATCTCCGGAAGCTGGAGGCGGAACTCTCCGATAAGGCAGAGAAACTGCTGAAGGTCTCAGGGGAAGAGGAGACCTTGAAAAAAAACTTCGACCTCTTCTGTTCCCTGGTTATCGTCCGTTTTCTGATGAAAAAAGAGGAGGCTGCTTTCGAGCCTGTCGAAGGGGTCTTGCGCCTGAAGATGTCCGAATTTTATAAGGAAATCAGAGACCTCTTTCTGGCGTTGGCCCCTCTGGACAGTGTCAATCCTTTTCCCTGGTACTTTGCTGGAAGGGCTGACATGGCTTTGGGAGAGATAGAAGAGGCCCTGGGCCATTTTCTCTCTTCTGTTAAGATACGTCATGCCCTGGCGGGGGCGGCTATGGAGCAGCTGGCCCCGGCCCTGGAGAAGATAGAGGAGTCTTCTGCCGGCCTTAAGGCTCTGGCTGATCTTGCTTATTTCGGTGAAGAGTATGAGAAGGCTGTCTCCTACATTTCCCGTCTTGTAGAAAAAGAGGAAAATCCGGAAAACCTTTCTTTTCTTGAAGAGTATCTCACGGATATTTATTTGAAGACAGGGCCCCTGACTCCGGTCCTTCTGGCCCAATGCCGTTTTCAGATCTCCGTGGGACAATTCGACGAAGCCTTCCGTAAACTCACCCAGATCAAAGACCTCTCTTCTCCGGAAGTCATGTCCTTATTGACAGAGCTTCTGGATAAGGTCTCGGACAAGAGCGCAGCTTTTAAACTTCTCGGAGACCTGGAATACGCTGCGGGTAAGACAGGGGAAGCGGTGGAGGCCTATGAGGAAGTCTTCCGTATGGACAAGGGGTATGCCGATTTCCTGGCTGAAAAGCTCAAGTCCATGGACCTGTCCGGGGATCTCAGGGGAATACGTCTGGCGGCGGATATCGCCCTTTACCGGGGGGACCTCAAACTGGCCTTCAAACATTATAAAGACCTTATGGACCGGTTCCCCGATGAGACAGAGAGGGCTATCGAAGGCATCGAAAAAGTCGTCGAGAGCTCAAAAAGGTCTGTCAAGATACGCACTCTGCTTCTGAGTATCTATATCGAGAAAAAGATGGCAGAAAAGGGACTGCGCCTTATAGGCGAGATCGTCAAAATGGATTTTCATGCCATCCAGGATATCTATAAGTCTATAATCTCCCTGGCAGAAAATATCGAAGGCGCTGCTCCCAAACTGGCCGGCCTTGTCTCCATCATCCTCTCCAAAGACCCTGCCAACCTTTATGCAATTTTTACATCTGCTCATCTACATGCTCTGATGAACGATACAGAAAAGACTACAGAGGCCATAAAAAAGATCATGATCTCCGGGAACCAGATGCTTATAGACGGGGTGTCGGGAATATGCGATGCCCTGCTGGAAAAAAACCCCCATGACCGTCAACTGCAGTGGTCCATCGTCAATATTCTTTTCGAAGCCAGGCGTTATGACCAGATCACCGAGCAGCTCTATACCCTATATCTGAACAACCCCGGCGAAGGGGGGAATATCCTCAATCTCCTGGGAGAGATCGTGCGTCGGGGATATGTGGACAATGCCCTGGTGGAGATCTACTACAGAATAGCTCAGGAACAGGGACTTTTCAACGAGATGGAACGTTTTATCAAAGATGCCCTGACCGTGGACGCAGAGATCCCCTGGATCTATATTGCCCTGGCCCGGCTGAGTTTCAACCGGGAAGATATGACCACAGTCGTCAAAAGTTTTCAGCGCCTGCTCAAATACGGGTCCATGGAACACTTCTATATGGTGAGGGATATCACCGACGATATACGTAAGATCGTGAAACCCAACCCGGGCCTCTATTATATTCTGGGGCTTATCTACAGACGTATCGGCGAATATGACATAATGAGGGATCTTTTTGAGAAAGTAGCCGGAAAGGATGGGCAGACAGACAATCTTATCCGCAAAGAGATCGAGTCTGTAATCGAGGAAAAACCACAGGAGTATCTCTTCCGTATTCTGGGAGGGAAGATGGAGTATCTTCTGGGACATCACAAGGAAGCGGTGGCCTTCTTCAACCAGGCTACCAAGATCAACAGGGAATCCGCCCGTGACCTGATCACCTACTATGAAGAGATGTCGCGGGATCATATTGATGACCAGTTTTATCTGCTGGAACTGATAAAGAATTATCTGGAATGCGGCATGGTCGATGAAGCCGTGATGTTTTTAAAGGAGATTGATGTCCGGGAGGAGTATCTTCTTAAATATATGCAGGTGCTTCGGCTGATGACGGAATATTACCCGGAGGATGCTTTTGCTTTTCAAAAGCTGGGAGATTATTTCTGGGAAACGAAAAAATATGAAGAATCAGTGGCTCACTACAGCCAGGTCATGGCTCTCGGAGACCGTGAGAGAGAAGAAGCTATCATCGATAAGATCAGAAAAGATATCGATCATATCTCTCTGGGAGCGGTATGGCATCTCTTCATCGACCTCGCCCTGGAGCTGGGGCGCATGGACGAAGCCATCTCTTCTCTGGAAGCGGCCATGGACAAGCTCGACCCCGAGGACCTCGGAGAGCTCAAGGATCGTATAGCCCGCCTCGACTCCGATGCCAACGATATCAAGACCACACGGATCGTCGCCCTTCTTCTGATCCGGATCGGGGAATCCCGGGAAGCATTCTCTTATATGAAAGGCCGGCTAAAACTTTTGCTCTACCATCCGCCGGTGGCCATGGAGCTTTTTGACCAGCTTCTCGAGGGATCGGGTTATGAGAATGCTATCTTTACCTACTATCTTTCTTATCTTTATCAACGGGATCTGGTTGACAAGATCGAAGAGGTCCTCTCCCACCTGGACAAGACTGATGCTGATGAACGGCAGAAAGCCAAATACGCCGTTATGTGCGGTGATATCAAAAAACGCAAGGGAAAAGAGGACGAGGCTCTCTCTTTTTACAAGCGGGCGCAGCGTTATGTTCCTTCTCTTAAAGATCAGCTCGCTCTGTTCGAGGAAGTGAAAAAGATCAATGATGATGCCTGGATCTCATACCTGAAGAGGAGTTCCGAGCCATCCGACCGGCTGGCCCTCATGGATCTTCTGATCAGCAGAGGTGAGCTGGAAGAGGCTTATGCCCTTCTTCGGGAGCCTGTCCGGCCGGAAGATGAAAGGATGCGTCTTTATCTTCTTTTGAACTATTATGAGAAAAAAAAGGACTACATGAGTTATATCACAACGGCGGGGAAGATCTCTTTTGACTCACTCTCTTTGGGAGATCCCGAGGTGAAGATCATCCGGCAACTGATCAAGGCTTTCCGCGAACTTCACCTCTATCAGAAAGCCCTCTTTTATCTCCATTATTTAAAAGGCTATATCGACGATGAGGAGTATGCTGTCATACGCGGGAACATCGAGCGGGAAAGACAGCACTTTGAAGAGGCCGGAGCCGGACACTATCTGACAAAGTAAGAACGAAGGAGGAGAAATGGACCAGAACTTATGCCCCTTCCTGAACGATAACGAAGGAAAACCCATTTCCTGTATGAAAAAAGAGTGTTTCCTCTATGATGCTCCGTCTCAGGCCTGCATCTTTCAGGCTATTGACTTGCATAATAAAGAGAATGTGACCAAACTGGGAAAACTTATTAAAAAGAGCAGCAATGATAATGGTATTTTGATAAAAAAAATAGGGACACTTCTCAATAACGGCATGAAACCCATGATGGAGTTTTTCAAAGTCATGGATAATGGGAAAAAGATCGAAGAACTCATCGGACTGCTGAGCCGTGAAAAAGGGGGGCAGATTACAGAAGAAACTGCCGAAAAGGAGTCGTTCGCTCCGGACGGGTTGGAAAACGTCCTGGGCCGGAACACAGAGATCCTGCTCCGCCTTCAGGAGCTTCTGGGGGAGGAGGGGCCTCTGGCTGAAAAGATGGGAGAAGCAGCCCGGGCCGCTCTTGATATGAAAACCTCTCTGGAGGAGATGAAGGCGAGCTTGAAGACGCTGCCCCAAAGCAGCGGAGAAGAGAAACCGGGAAAAGGGAAAGAAGATTACCTGGAATCCATGAAGCTTCTTTTGGATACCTTAAAGAAACCCCTGGCTGCGACATTGAAGATCCAGAAAGAGTCCTATGACCGCTTGGGGTTCTTTTCTAAAACGGCAGGTGAAGCCATGACTGCTTTACATGAGCAGTCGGCAGAAAACAGGACAGCCTTCCAGGATCTGGCCCGTAACGTCCGTGAGAATACAGAGACATTACAGAACCTCCATCAGGAAGGGCCTCTGTATCAGGAGGCCAGGCAGCTGAATGAAAAGGCAACCCTCTATATGGAACAGGCCAGGGAAACGGCAGACTCACAGCAGGAGACCTCTCTTAAGATGCTTGAGAGTTTGGAAGCTATCCGCCTGAGCATGGAAGGATTGGGACAAAAACTGGAACAGCTTGAAAAACGGATGGATCACTTGGAAGTCATCCGCGAAGGGATGGATATCTGTGTCGAATCCCAACAAGCTCTCTCCCGGAGTTTTGTCAGCGGGATGGAAAAGATGGAAGCCTTTGCCGTACTTCAGAAAGAGTATCTGCAAAATGAGGAATCTGCTATCAGGATGAAGAAGGCGGACGACTTGAACAACACAGGGCTCACTTTTCTGATGAACGGAGAACTTTCAGCAGCTATAGACTGTTTTAAAGAGGCCATCACCCTCAACAACCGTCTCTGGGGAGCCTACAGCAATCTGGGGCTGGCTTTCAGCGAAAAGGGGGAGAAGGAGAAGGCCAAGGATGTCTTCAAAAAACTTATCAAACTTAACCCTGAGTTCAGTGAGAGCTATTATAACCTGGGCATGATCCTTGTGGAAGAAGACTTTGTGGAAAAAGCCGTCCCCCTCTTTAGGAAATCCATTGAAAAGAGGCCCGATTTTGCCAAGGCCTATGTTGCTCTGGGGAATGCTCTGTATGAGCTCGACCGCATCGAGTTCGCTGTCAAAGCCTGGGAAAAAGCCGTGGCCCTGGATCCGACCCTTGACGAGACGAAAGAACAGTTGATGAAATTGAAAGAACTGGGAGAGTTAGGAGAAGAGGAAGAATGAAAAGATATAATTTTTCGGCCCAGCTGCAGCAGGTGATCCAGGAAGCGGAAAACCGAGCTGTGGCAGAGAAGCACGGGGTGATCGTCCCCCTTCACCTCATGACAAGCCTGCTGGGTCTCAATGACCCCAAGGTGGAGTATTGGCTCAAAATACACAATATCGACCCCCAGAAGCTTCTGGCCCTTCTGGACGAAGCTTTGTTGAAAAAGGAGAAGGTCCCGGACAAGGGAGAGGTGAAGATCAGCGACCATACACGTGAAGCCCTGCGACTCAGCGGGATCATCGCCATGGAATCCCAGGAGGCTGAGGTAAAGCCGCTTCATCTCCTTCTGGCCCTTCTCCATGAAGCGGACGGAGAGCTCTCGTCCCTCTTTACGGACCTTGGAGTGGAACTCTCTTCTCTGGATGACCTGATCTATATTGATGAGTTGAAACGCTCATTTACAGAAGACAAAAGTCTGATAGGGCAGTTCAGCGTTGATATCAGCCAGCTTGTCCGTCAGAGGAAAAGAAAACCTCTGGCTACCGACTGGAAGACGACGGGATCCCTCCTGGAGGTCTTGTCACGGATCTATAAGAACGTTCCACTTCTCGTGGGACGCCCCGGCATCGACAAGAGTATCATGATAGAGGGACTTGCCTGGCGGATGGCCCGGGGGGAGGGGCGTTTCGATTCCTGCAGGATCCTCCATGTCCTGACTGATGCTATGATGGGACATGTCAAAGAGGCCAATGCCTTTGTGGAACTGCTTCATCAGTTTCTCAACGAAGCTGCGGAGCATCCCGGGACCATACTTTATTTTGACGAGATCTATCCCGATTTTTACGGATCAGGCCCTTTGGACCTTCCGACCCTCCTGAAATCAGCCCTTCGACAGGGTATCATTCGGATTATCGGAGCGACAAAACGGGAGAACGTCAGCCTGATCCTTGATCAGGACCTTTTTCTTAAAGAAAAGATACAGATCATCAAACTCAGACATCTCTCTGCCGATAAAGTCCTGAACATCATCTATGCATCGAAAAGTGAGATCGAAGAATATCATAATATCAGTATCTCAGCTCCTTTGGCGACCCAGGCCTTTTACCTTTCAGCCCAGTTTTTCGCCAACGATGAGATAGAAGGGACCCTTCAGCTTTTGGATATGGCAGCTACGCGGGTACGGCTTAAAGCCAGGACTGAGACGCAGCGTCGGTTGAAGTCGGAAGACCTCTACCAGGCCGTCTCTGACTCTTTGGGAGTCCCGCTCTGGCGAATCAGCGGAGAACGGGAGTATTATGATGCGATTCCGGAGATGCTCAAAGAACGGATTATTGGCCAGGATGATGCTGTGGAGCGGGTCGCACGGGTGATCACGACCCGGGAGACTCCCTTTAATGTCAATCCCCGTATGCCCAACGGGATCATGCTCTTTGTGGGGCCCAGAGGGGTGGGGAAAAAAGAACTCATCCATGGACTGGCGGAGGTCCTGTTCGGTGATCCCGAAAGGATCTCCGTCTTTGACATGGCCCGTTACGAAGAGCCCGAATCACTGTGGGAGCTGACCGGCTACAGCGACAAGGCCAAGGGAGAGATCTATCCCTCTATCCTGACCCGTGTACTCCAGAAATATCCTTTGAGTATCCTTTTTCTGGAAGAGATCGATAAAGCCTGCCCCGATGTTCAGCGGTTTTTCGCTGAAGTCTTTAAAACAGGTGCCTTTGAGGACAGCCTGGGACAGCAGGTCTCTCTTTCAGGAGTGACCGTTGTCATGACAGTGAAAGCCTATGAAGAGAAGAAAAAACAGCTTGGATTTACTCCCGACAGTGAAGTCGATTACGATGTGAAAGCTGTCCACGAAGGGCTGGCTTCCCTTCTGGATCCGGAGCTCATGGGTATTATGGACCAGGTTGTGATCTTCAAAGAGTTAAGGGATAACGAGCTTAAAAAGATCATCAGCCGGAACCTCACGGACACACTCCGGGATAAGTGGGACATTGAATGGGTCATCAGCGAAAGGCTTCTCGGGTTCCTCGTAGACGAGGTTAAAAAAGAGAAAGATAAACTAAGGTCTATGGAGCGTCTTTTTCAGGCCCATGTCTTTTCACCTTTGGCGTTGGCTCTGGGACGCATGGACCTTTCTGAGAGGGAAAGGGTGGCCCTGGGTTATAACGGAAAGGAATTAACCATCGAATGAAGATCTTTGAAAAAACACGCCAGCTGGCCCTGAAAAAGTATTGGATCCCCGCTCTCCTTTTTATCCTTCTGTTCGCCTTTTTCTTTGAATGGTTCCGCCCGTTTAAGGTGGAAGGGACTGTCTACCTGGAGATCAAAAGGGGGGATACTCTTCAGACTGTGGTCAAAGCTCTCTATGAGCGCGGAATCACCCCAAGTCCTTCTTCTTTCAAACTCTTTTATAAGATCTTCGGATGGAAGATAAATGCCGGCGATTATTATCTCAAGGGTTATGTCAATATCGTAGAGCTGGCGGATATGTTCAGAAAAGGTTTTAAAAAGGGGATCCGGGTCACTATCCCAGAAGGATTCCAATACCGGCAGATCGCTGGGCTTCTGGCGGATAAGGGAGTCATCGGCAGCCCGGAAGAGATGTTGGGCCTCTACAGAGACCAAGCTCTTCTGGAGGAGCTCAAGATCTCCGGCCCCACTCTCGAGGGATACTGTTATCCCGATACATACTATTTCACACCCGGTGAGGACCCCCGTGATATCATCCGTTTCCTGAACAGACAGCTTCATGAAAAAATAGCCCGGGCAGAACTGGAGAAGGCTCTTCGTGATTCTCCCTGGACCCTTCATGAAGTCCTGACGCTGGCTTCTATCGTGGAAGGGGAAGCCCGTCTCCCCAAAGAGCGCCCGGTGATCGCCCAGGTCTTTGCCAAGAGGATCAAGATAGAGATGCCCCTGGAAAGCTGCGCCACTGTCCTTTTTGCTCTGGGGAAGCATCGGGAAAAACTCTATTATGAGGATCTTGAGATCGATTCTCCCTACAATACCTACAAGATATACGGCCTTCCCCCGGGCCCCATCAACAGCCCGGGGATCGATTCCATCAGAGCTGTCCTCTATCCCGCTGAAACCGATTACCTCTATTTTGTATCCAAAAATGACGGATCCCATCACTTTTCCAGAACATATGCAGAGCACCTCGAAGCCAAGAGGATATATTGATGCGCCCTGTGGAACTGCTGGCCCCTGCGGGGAATGTTGAAAAGGGAGAGATCGCTGCAGCCTTCGGAGCCGATGCCCTCTACTTCGGGATCGACCAGTTTAACCTGCGCGCCCGAAGCGGCAATTTCAACCTGGAGGAGGCGCAAATGTTTATCCGGCGTCTTCATGAGCAGGGGAAAAAGGCTTATCTGACTCTCAATATCTATCCCAAAGAGGAAGACCTCAGGCCTCTTGAAGAGCTCATCGAAAAGGTGGCCGGCCTGTCTCCCGACGGGGTGATCGTATCGGTTCCCGGAGTCCTGGATATGGTGAAAAAAAGAGCCCCCGGACTGCCTGTCCATGTAAGCACACAGGCCAACGTCACCGACAGCAGGAGTGCACGTGTCTGGAAAGAATGGGGAGCAGAGCGTGTCATCCTGGCCCGGGAGCTCAATCTTGACGAGATACGGACAGTCACCCGAAAGGCGGGCGTCGAGACGGAAGTCTTCATCCACGGAGCCATGTGCATGGCCTATTCGGGGCGATGTCTTATGAGTAAATATATGACCGGGAGAGATGCCAATGCCGGAGATTGTGCCCATCCCTGCCGCTGGTCCTGGTACGTCCGGGAGGAAAAGAGGAAAAATGAGCTTTTTGAAGTGGCTGAAGATGAGCGGGGGCTCTATATTTTCAACTCAAAGGACCTTATGCTCTACGACCATGTGGGAGAGATCATTGATGCCGGAGTCTCGAGCCTGAAGATCGAAGGGCGCATCAAAGGGATTCTCTATGTAGCCACAGTGGTCAGAGCCTACCGGCTTCTTCTTGACGCATTGGCAGAGGGTATCACCCCGGACCCCCTCTGGAGAGAGACTCTTTTTGAAGCTAATAACAGGGGATATCATACAGGTTTTCTCATTCCCGGGGGATATGAG
>ERZ795053.1257-NODE-1257-length-32440-cov-9.535557_pt1 | contig 32440 bp, 27 predicted proteins | sample MGYA00375137_ERZ795053 | MGnify/ENA primary metagenome ERZ795053 (study PRJEB30182, sample SAMN05720284) | activated sludge metagenome | isolation source: Anaerobic digester | place: Hong Kong | collected 2014-12-17 ...
TTGAGTCCGAACGCCATGTTTTCGTACACGGTCATGTGCGGATAGAGCGCGTAGTTCTGGAAGACCATCGCGATGTCGCGGTCTTTCGGCGCAACATCGTTGACGAGACGGTCGCCGATGTAGAGTTCACCTTCGGTGATCTCTTCAAGCCCGGCGATCATGCGCAGAGTCGTCGATTTGCCGCAGCCCGAAGGGCCGACAAGCACGATAAACTCTTTGTCCGCGATATCAAGATTGAACTCCTGCACCGCGACTACGTTTTTGTCGTAGATTTTCTTGATGTTTTTCAGGGTGACGTTTGCCATGTGTTTTCGGCTCTGGTGGGCGCAACATTCGTTAACCGCCCATCTCGCATCCGCCCGCAAAAAGTGACGGACGCATTACGGCAGGTCTCCACACTGCCGCACCGCAAGCCATGCGGTATGGGTATCCCTCCTTTTATACAGCGTCGCGGTGAATAAGAAGTGGAGTAAACGCCGCGCGCCTGAATACAAGAATGGTCTTATATATTATTGCAGATATAATCTTAAATAGCAAGAAAGAATCCGCTGTTTTTTCGCCTTCTGCCGGGCAGACAGCCGTTTGCCAGCGTTTTGCCGCGTATGGTAAAATTATAAAAAAGCCGGCGTTCTGCCCGCCGGTCCCGGCATCCGTCTTTTTAATCAGGCACCGCACAAAAATCCAAAAACAAAAAAGGAGAGCGCATGCGCGCGTCGCCGCGCCGCCAACCGTCCGCCATATGAGTCTGATTTTATTTCTGATTTTGTTCGTCGCATTGTGGCTTTTAATCGAAATCCTTTCGGTCGTGATGAAGCTGACCGGTCTGGAGATCGGCAAGGCGCGCTTTCAGATCATCTCCATCCTCACGCACACGGGCTTCACCACGCGTGAATCGGAGCTGATCGTTCAGCACCCGGTGCGCAGGCGGATTGCCAGCATCCTCATGATCATCAGCTACGTTGCGCAGGTGACGTTGATCACCCTGCTGTTCGATATGCTCGGCAACGCTTCCGTAAGCGCGGTAAACACGGTCGTCGCGCTGGCCGCCGTGCTGCTTTTCATCGTGCTGGTTACAAAAAGCAAATATCTCTCGTCGCATTTCGCCCGGTTTACCGAAAAGCTGCTGAAAAACAAGATCAAAAAGGCAAATTCCGCGGGGCGGATCGACCAGCTTCTGAACCTGAGCCCCGATTTCGGGATCTATGAAATCATCGTCGACCCGGACAGTTTCATCTGCGGCAAAACACTCCGGGAAGTCCACCTGAAAGAACATTTCATACAAATCCTGAAGATCGACCGCGGTTCGGAGGTGCTGGACTTCCCGACGGCGGACACGCAGGTGCACGCGGGCGACCGGATGATCGCATACGGCAAAATCGATGCGCTCTCAAAGATGATCGTCGGCTGAGGCGGTTGTTCCTGCCTGATATAGGCTGTCGTTCAAAGCGCCCGCCGTCTGTTTTCAGTCCGGCTGGGTCAGATAGCAGATACTCCCTTCGGTGATCACCGCCGCGCACGTTCCCGGGCCGTGCCGTTCTTTGAGCAGCCGCAGGGCCTCTTCCCAGGTGTCCACATAGATTTGTTTTTCGAGTTCGCCGATCCAGTGCGCCGCGCCGAGGTCCGGATACGGCATCCAGCAGATATAGCGGTCCACTTCCGCCCGCGCGGTCGGCATGCCGCCGAACATCCGTCCGCCCACGCCGTGCCCGAACGCGCCGAAGAGATAGTGCGTCGCCTGTCCGAGCCGCGTGTGATCGACAATCACGACGTCCCCGCCGCTCTTTTTGAGTTCAAGCGCCGCAAGGCCGGAGGCGACGGTCGCTTCCGTCGCCTTGGCGTTCACGTTGACGATCACAACATCCATGTCCGAAAGACGCGGCACGGCGTAGACTTCCTTTGCCGCGGGAATCGCCGCATAATACGCTTCGACCGGGTCGCCCGCATACAGGCCGACCGGCTCCAGGCGGCTGTTGTAGAGACAGTCCGCAACGAACGTTTGCCCGATCATCCTTGTCATTTCTTCAATTTCCAGCCGCATATCGCATACGCTGAGCTCGCCCATCATGGACGAGCTGTTCAGCCCGTTCCGCTGGAAAAACTCCACGGCGGTCTGGTGATTCTGCCGCACGGTCTCAATCGACGCAATCCCCGGGAAAAACAGCTTCCCGCCGCCGCCAAACGCGTTCATGGTGTGCGGCGTGATCGCGCCAAGGCCGATTTTGAGGTCGCAGCGCATAAATTCGCTGTTGATGCAGACGTCGAATCCGCGTTTGGTCTTTCCGATGCGCACGGTGTTTTCATAGCAGTTGTGGTTATAGACGGTGTAGTCGTGAACGATCTCTTCGCCAAGTTTGTTTGCAAAATCGACGCGGTTGTTCGCGCCGTGCGTGCCGAGTGCGCAGATGAAGCGAATCTGCTCCCGCCTGATCCCCGCCGCGTGCAGTTCATCCAGCACGCATTGCGCCATCACCTTCGTCGGCGTGCCGCGGGAAATATCGTCAAACACGATGCAAACTTCATGTGCCTGTTTCGCCAGCTCCGCCAGCTTCGGCGTTCCGTAAGGCCTGTTGATTCGCTCGCGGACCTGTTCCTTCGTCAGCGCGGGCATGCCGTCGGCGGGCATACGCTGCACGGCGACCCGCCAGTCGTCCGGCAGTTCGATGGAAACGGGCGCGTTCCCCTGAAACGCATTCTGCGGCAGTTCGAGTTTCATTGATGAAAACCCTCCTTCAGAGAGAGATTCGGCAGGTCCATCCCTTCCGATTTGAACCTGCCGTTTTTTTCGTTATGTCCCGCCGCAGACGAAGTCCCGGCTGGAATAATTTTTACTGTGCGAGCCCGAACGCGCGCGGCAGCGCCAGCACAAGATCGGGCACCAGCGTGATCACCGCAAGCATCACGAGGTCGACGAGTAAAAACGGAACAACGTTTTTAATCAGCCCTCCCAGCGAACACTTGCCGACGGACTGCGTTGCATAGAGCGCCATGCCGAACGGCGGCGTTAAAAGGCCGATCATCAGGTTGACGATAACGAGCACGCCAAAGTGGATCGGGTGCACGCCCGCCGCCGTCGCCACCGGCAGCAGAATCGGCACCAGCACCAGAATCGACGGCGCCGTGTCCATAAACATGCCCCAGATCAGCAGTACGATATTCAAAACAAGCAGCACGCCCAGCTTTGAATGCGCAAACGACGTGATGAATGTGGAAAGATAGCTCGGCACGTTTTCGAGCGCCAGCGCCCAGGCAAACGCGGACGCGCAGCCGATGATCAGGTAGATCGTGCCGGTCTGGACGATGACCGACTTGCCGATGTCCACCATTTCCCTGAACTTGATGGGCTTATACATAATGGAAGTAACGACCAGCGAATACACCAGCGCAACGGCGGCGGCTTCGGTCGGTGTAAACAGCCCGGAGGTCATGCCGACCAGGATGATCACGACCGTCATCAGCGGCAGCAGCGAATGCAGGGTGATGTTGATCGCTTCGCGGAACGGTATTTTCTCCGTGCGCTTCGGGTATTTATGGAACCGCGAGGAAATCGCGATCACGAACGCCGCGCCGAGGCCGATCAAAAGCCCCGGGACCGCACCGCCCCAGAACAGCGCGCCGGTGGAGAGCCCCGTGGCGGACGCGACCAGAACGGCCGGGATGCTCGGCGGGATCAGCGGCCCCTGTATGGCCGTCGCCGCCGTAACGGCACAGGAAAAGTCCTTTGAATACCCCTGCTCTTCCATGGTCGGAATCAGGATTGAACCGATGGAAGCAACGTCCGAAAGCGCCGAGCCTGTGATGCCCGCAAAAAACGTGCTGGCAAGCGTGTTGACATACGCCAGCCCGCCGCGGATCCGGCCGACCAGCAGGTCTGCAAAACGCACCAGCGTGCGCGTGATTCCGCCGCGGTTCATAATCTCGCCGCAGAGGATAAACATCGGGATGGCCAGCAGCACGAAGCTGTCCATGCCGCGGAAAATCTTTTCCGTTGCAATGAGCATCAGCAGCAGCTTGCCCGTGGAAATACAGTACGCCATCGCGGCGATCCCCATGCAGTAGATAATCGGCATGCCGAGGAACAGCAGCACGGCAAAGGTAACTAAAATTACGACCAATGGGTCCATTCGACCGGCACCTCCTTATATCTGGCTGGGCTGCGCTCCGGCCGCCTTGTTTTGGCCGAGTTCTTTCAGCGCAATATGATTTTGGTAAACCTTCGCGGGGATCTGCAGCAGCATGTTGATGCTGCCGACCGCGAGCGACGCAAACGGCACGGCCCAAGGGATATGGATCGACGCACACCAGGTCGTGAGGTTGTTCGCCGTACACCGATATCCGTAATACCCCATAATCACCAGAAACGCAGTAATCAGCAGATAAAAAACATAGTTCAGATACAGCTGCACGCGTTTGGGGAAAAGGTTGTAGATGATTTCCACTTTTGCGTTTGCATCGATATAAAAAATCTGGCCCGAGGCAAAGAAAACGCCGAATATAATGATATAGCGCACGCCTTCTTCCGCCCACTTGAACGAATAATTGATCACGTTTCTTGTGACGACCTGCACAAAACAGATAATGGCCGCGGCAAAGAGACAACCAACGCCGACGGTCAGCATTACCTTGTTGAACTTTTCACAGAAACGCACATAGTTTTTCATGGCGGCAATCCTTCCTTCCCAAAAAGGAAAATCGGTTGACTTTGGGATTGCCGGCGGCCGGACGCTGTCCGCCCGGCCACCGGCTCCGGTCGGTCCCTGTTAGTTCTGTCCCACGATTTCGAGTACCTGGTCGATGAGCTCGGGCGTGTCCATGACGGTCCTCAGGTATTCGATGACCTGCGGCTGACAGGCCTGACGGAACGCGTCCTTCTCCTCCGCGGTCAGTTCGGTCACGATCATGCCGTTGTCCTTGAGAATCTGCAGGTTGGCGGCTTCGTTTGTGAGGAACATCGAATATTCCGCGTCAAGCGCTGCATTTGCCGCTTCGTCCACAACGGCCTGCATCTCGGCGCTGAGGCTCTGATAGAAGTCGTCGTTCATGCAGAAGAGGCCGCAGAGGCAGACATGGCCGTCCAGCGTGATGTACTTCTGCACTTCCCAGGCGGAAATATAGACGCAGTTGGCGATCGGGTTCTCCTGCGCGTCGACAACGCCGGTCTGCAGCGCGGTGTAGAGTTCGCCCCAGGAGATGTTCGTCGGGGATGCGCCGAGCGCTTCAAACATCTTCATGTGCGCGGCGACGGACATGGTGCGAATCTTCAGTCCGGCAACGTCCTCGGGCGTTTTGATCTCATGCTTGCTGTTGGTGATGTGGCGCAGGCCTTCGTTGAAGAACACCAGCGGGCGGATGCCGGTTTTTTCCGCGATGTCGCTCTGCAGCGACTGGAAGAAATCGGTGTCCGGCGCGAGCAGATCATACGCTTCCTGCGAATCTTCGAACAGATACGGGATGTCCAGGAAGCCAAGGTCCGGGTAGTAGGACGTTGCAAACTGTCCGTTGGAAACGCTCATGCAGCATTCCAGCGTACCGGCTTCCACCTGGGTGAGCATCGACGCGGCGTCGCCCAGCTGGGCCGCCGGATAGAGATTGACGACCAGTTGGCCGCCGCTGAGCGCTTCCACCTGCTCGGCAAAGGTATACGCCGCTTCGGAAAGGGCATGTCCGGAACGTTCCGCCGTCTCGGCCCAGCCCAGGCTGAACTCGATGACTTCCTGCGGTTCCTCGGCCACTTCCTCGGCGGGCGCTTCCGTCGCTTCGGCAACCGCGGTTTCCGTTGTCGCGTCGGTCTCCGTTTCCGCGGCGGGGGTGCTCTGCGCACACGCCACGGTACCAAGGGCCATCACGAGCGCCAGCATCAGCGCCATCACTTTAAAGATTTTCATGTTCTCCTCCTGTTGTTTTTTCTGCCGCTTTGGCAGTAATGCTCAGCCGCGCGTTTTGTGCGGATGTTTGACCGGTTCAGTTTTCCGCATCGCTGCGGTATCCGATTTCGCGGGAAATCGCGTCCGCCGTCGCCTTGAGCAGCGCAACGTATTTCGGCCTGTCTTCCCCTTCGATTACGTCCTGCATGCCGCAGAGGCTGATGCCTGCGATCATCGTGCCGGTGTTGTCGAAAATCGGACAGCAGATGCTGTGGATGTAAACCTCGTTTTCGCCCATGTTGTAGGCGATGTCCTCTTCTCCCGCGCGCCGGATGATCTCGAGCAGTTCGGCCTTGTCCACAATCGTCGTAGATGTAAACGACTGCAGGCTGATCTGCCGGAAATACGCCTCCAGTTCTTCCTCCGTGTACCGGCTCAAAAACAGCCTTCCAATGCCGGTGGAATACATTTCGGACGTGCCGCCGGTCTGCACCATCAGCTGTGCCCAGGTCGGCGTCGTAATCGGGAATATCTTTTCGAGCATAACGATCTTCTGCTCCTCGCGCACGCCGAGATAGCAGATCATCCCGGTGTCGTTGGAGAGTTTGCGGAGCTTCTTTGCCGCAATCTTCCGCCAGCTGATGGAGTTGAAACGCGCGTTGCCCAGCTCAAAGAGCTCCAGCCCGAGCGTGTATTTCTTCTTGTCCGGGTCGTAGGAAACGAACCCTTCCTTTTCAAGCGTAAACAGGTTTCTCAGCGTCATGCTCTTGCTCAGCCCCGCCGCCGTGCTGATATCGGTCAGCGTCAGCCCCGTCGGGTCCGTTTTAAACGCTTTGAGGACGCGCAGTGCATTCTGTACGGCATGGATGGTGTAATCCGGTTTGCCCGAACCCTGTGTGCGTTCTTTCGCTTGTTCCGCCATATAAAATCCCCTTACTGATATTTTTCGATTTAAAAGAGCACGACGCCCTTGAACGCGGAGCCGCTTTTTGCCCAGTCCAGAATCGCGTCCCCGGCGTCTGCAAACGCGGCCGTGTCGGTCACCAGCCGGGCCGGATCGATCGTTCCCTGCCGCCAGAGATCGAGCACCCGCCTATAATCCGCCGCGGTGGAGTTGCGGGATGCCGCCAGCGTCGGTTCGACCATATGAAACGCCGCCTCGTCAAGCTCCAGCTTCCCGTTCAGCACGCCGACGTAAACGAGCCGCCCGCCCTGACCGAGATATCGGTACGCCTGCTCCATGGAGCCCTTGTTCGCCGTCGTGTCGATCACGCCGTGGAACCCTTCGCCGTCCGTAAACGCATCGAACTGCGCCGCGCCGTCCGCTTCGCGCGGGTCGACCGCGCGGAGTGCAAACCGCTCCGCCGCGAATTCCCGCCGTGCTTCGCTGATCTCCGCGAGCATCACGTCCGCGCCGTAGCTCTGCGCCATGAGCGCGCAGCTCACGCCAATCGGTCCCGCACCGAGCACGAGCACGCGCTCGCCCGGCTCCGTCTCCAGTTTGGCCGCGGCGTGTGCGCCGATGGTATGCGGCTCGACGGCGGCAATCGCGACCGGGTCGCCGGAAAACGAAATCTTGAGCAGCGCGCTTTCCGGAAGCGAAAGGTATTCCTGCAAACCGCCGTCTTCATGCACACCGTAGAGCCGGAGCGACTTGCAGCAGTTCGTTTTGCCCTTGCGGCAGGCGATGCACGCGCCGCAGGAAATGCAGGGGAGCAGGCAAGCCAGATCTCCCGCGGCAAACCCGCTTTCCGGCGCAGCCTCCAGAACTTCTACGCAGACTTCGTGCCCGATGACGCGCGGAAAGGAAAACATCTTCTGATTCCCGCGGATTGCGTGAATGTCCGACCCGCAGATGCAGACCGCGCGCGTTCTGACCAGCACCTCGCCGTCTGCACGTACCGGCCGTTCACGCTGGGTATATTCAAAGTCCCCCGGACCGTTGAGCACCAAAGTCTTCATCTTCATTTTCCCCGACCTCTTCATAAAACCCTGAAACCGAACTCTGCCGGACTGTCTATTTTGTGAGATACCCGCCGTCGACCGGAATGGTCACGCCGTTGATATACCGCCCGGCGGCGCTTGCCAGCAGCACGGCGGCTCCTTTGAAGTCGCTCGGCTCGCCCCAGTCGCCCATCGGAATCCGCGCCTTCACGCTTGCGTCGCGGACGGGATCGTTACGGAGCGGCTCGGAAAGATTCGTCTTGATCCAGCCGGGCGCAAGCGCGTTTACGTTGATGCCCAGGCTGCCCCATTCGCTGGCCAGCACGCGCGTAATACCCATCACCGCATGCTTGCTTGCGGTGTAACCCGCCGTGTTGAATCCGCCGAGGTATGACAGCATCGACGCAATGTTGATGATCCTGCCGCCGGTCCCCTGGCGGACAAACTGCTTTGCCGCAAGCTGTGACAAAAAGAAAACCGTCTTTTGATTGATCTGGATGATGTCGTCCCACATGCGTTCGGTATACTCCAGCGCGCTTGCACGCGGGCAGATGCCGGAGTTGTTGACAAGAATGTTCAGCTTACCGAATTTTGCAAGCGTTTGTTCCAGTACGAACGAGAGTTTCTCCATTTCGCTCAAATCGGCCTGGATCGCCAGGAACCCGACGCCGAGCTCTTCTGCGTATGCCGCAAGCTCGTCCGGCTCGTGCCGGTTATACACGCAGGCAATCGACGCACCCGCTTCCGCAAGCCCCTGCGCAATCCCGCGGCCAATCCCCGTGCCGCCGCCGGTTACCAAAGCAACCTGACCTTTCAGGCTGAATTCATCCAGAACCATTGTTCATTCTCCTAACGCACCGAAAAAAATAGAGAGACAGATTTGTAATGCGAAATTGTTTTACTGTGTGAAACCGTGTTTTATTTCAGCTACATTTTACCCCGGGATTTTTCTAAAGTCAATCATTTTTTGGGAAATCTGTTAATTATTCAACCCCTTCCATTCCGGCTACTTTAATTTATTTACGGGTGTTTTTTCCGCGTCTTTGCGTGTTGACAAAGCAAAATATCGTGCCTATAATTAAAAAATGAAAACAGTTTTTACTGTATAAAAATGGTGGTGACGACATGGATCGTGATAATCCAATGAACACGACGCGGGACTATACCATCGCGTCCGTGCAAAAGGCGCTTCGCATTCTCAAGCTGTTCGACAGCCGCGAGGGCGAGCGGAAAACGGAGCTTTCGCTGATGGAAATCTGCGACCGGCTGCAGCTTACGGCAAGTTCCGTCATGCGCCTTCTCTACACGCTCAATCAGGAAGGATTTATCGATTTTAACAAGCAAACCAAGAAATACAGCCTGAACGCGCTGATGTTCCGTTTGGGCATGAACATGTATAATTCCATGGACCTCATCAAGGTCGGCCACGATTACATCAAGCCGCTTTCCAACGAAACGGGGCTCGCCGTCTACTTCGCAAGCGTGAGCAATAATGAAATCCTCGTGATCGACAAGGCGTTCCCGGACCGGATTTCAACCTGGCCCGCAATGTCCGCCGTCGCCGGCAGCATCCTGCCGATGCACGCTTCCGGCATCGCAAGGCTCTATCTTTCACAGTTGAGCGACGAGGAAATCCGAAGCTATTTTCAAACGCATCCCATGAAGCGCTTCACCGAGCACACCGTTACCGACGTGGAGGAGCTCCTTCGCCGCGTCGAGGTCGTCCGGCGGGAAGGCGTTGCCTACATTGAATGCGAACACGAGGACTATATCGCCGCAATCTGCATGCCGATCTTAGGCTACGACGGAAAAGTCGCCGGAGGCATCAGCGTAAGCGGCATCAGCAACGTCGTCCTCGACCCGGAAAAACGCGGCGGATATCTTGAAAAGCTGACGCATACCGTGCATGAAATAACGCGCCGCATGGGTGGATAACCCATCCGGCCGCAATTTTACCATACTATATCCAGGAGGTTTGGCATGAACAAACGCAAGGTAGTCATCACCGATTATTGGTATGAAACGCTGGACGAAGAAAAGACGGTTTTCGCGCGGCTCGAGGGGCTCGAACTGGAAGCGTACCACTGCAAGGACGAAGACCGCCTGCCGGAACTGGTGCGGGACGCGGACGCCGTGATCGTGCAGTTTGCACCCATCACGCGCAAAGTCATCGAGAGCATGCAGCGCTGCAAAGTGATCGTCCGCTATGCAATTGGAGTGGACAATATCGATATCGCAGCAGCGACTGAACGCGGCATTTACGTCGTAAACGTGCCCGATTACTGCATCGACGAAGTGTCCGATCATGCCATCGCGCTGCTGATGGCGCTCAATAAAAAGCTCTTCGTGCTCAACCGTTCCGTCCACGAGGGAAAGTGGGACTACACCGTTTCCAAACCGCTGTTTGCCCTGCGCGGCAGGACGCTCGGTCTGGTCGGTTTTGGCAGGATTCCGATGATGGTGGCCGAAAAAATGCGTGCCTTCGGCATGGAAATCCTCTGCTACGATCCGTACATCAAGCCGGAAACCGCCTCCGAATGCGGCGTTGAAAAAGTCGAACTGGACGCGCTGATGCAGCGCTCCGATTTTATTTCCGTCCACTGCCCGCTCAACGACGAAACGCGCCATCTGATCGGCGGACACGAACTTTCGCTGATGAAACGCACCGCGTTTTTAATCAACACCGCCCGCGGCGCGGTCGTCGACGAAGCGGCGCTGGCCGCCGCGCTGCAAAGCGGCGCGATCGCCGGCGCGGGGCTGGACGTGCTCGAACACGAGCCAATCTCCAAGGGCAGTCCGCTGCTCGGGCTGGACAACGTGATATTAACGCCGCATAACGGCTGGTACAGCGAGGACGCAACCCTTGCGCTCCAGCGTAAAGTCGCCGAAGAAGCCGCCCGCGTGCTCGAAGGCGGCGTTCCGAAAAACCTCGTCAACAAATCTCTTTTGAAATAGCGGAGGTAGTGAATATGTTTGCGGTCATAGACTGCGGTACGACCAACACGCGCATCTACATGGTGTCCGACGAAGGCGCGCTGATTACGCAGGGCGTTAAAAAGGTCGGCGTGCGGGACACGTCCATCACGGGCTCCCGCAAAGCGCTGAAGTCCGGCGTGGAGGAACTGTTCCGTTCCATCCTTTCCGAACACAAAATCGACCCGAAAGATGTTCGTTTCGCCATCGCCTCCGGCATGATCACCTCCGAAATCGGACTGATCGAAATCCCCCATCTCGTCGCGCCGGTCGGCCTGAAAGAGCTCTCCGAACAGATTAAAATCGTAACGGACCCGGACGTGGTCGATCTTGGCGTGCCCGTCTACTTTGTGCGCGGCATCCGCAACGATTACGGGGACGGCGCAACCGCGCACGCCCTGCGCCGGGTGGACTTCATGCGCGGCGAAGAGGTGCAGTGCATGGGCATCCTGAAGCAGCTCGATCCGAAACTGCCGGTAAACATCGTCGTGCTCAGCTCGCATACCAAGCTCATCCATATCGACGAAAAAGGACGCATCGCCGCGAGCATCACGACCATGAGCGGACAGATCTTCGAGGCTCTGAAAAACTCGACCAACGTCGGTAAAAGCATCGTCGCGTGCGGCGGCGAAGACGCGGGCGGATATACCTTTGAAGAACTCGTTTCCATCGCAAAAGACTGCGTGGAAAACGCGGGATTTGTGCGCACCATGCTCATGCCGCGCTTTATGCAGGTGCTTTTAAAGACCAACAGCGACGAGCGGCAGCTCTTTGTGGACGCCGCCATCGCCGTGGACGACATCAAGGCCTTCCGGGAGTTCAACCAAATGGGGTTTGCGTCGGAGCGGTTCATCCTCTTCGGCCACGAATCCCGCTGCAAGCTCTATACCTATCTGATTCACGAGACGTTTGGCGCGGGTGTGGACGTTTCCAGCATTTTCGACCCGGAAGCGATCGCCGATCTCACCATTAAGGGTGCGATTGCAACAGCCAGTCACGTGCTCGGCTCCGGCCGCGCAGACAAATAAGCAGAATTCAATAAACAGACAGGAGGTTTATTTATCATGTACAGAATGAAAGGCGTTATCCCGCCGATGATTACCCCGTTTAAGGAAAACGGGGACGTGGACTACGAAGGGCTGGTCACGCTCGTTACATTCCTCAAAGACAAGGTGGACGGCCTGTTCATCACCGGCTCCTACGGCGCGGGCGCGCTGATGAGCGAAGAAGAGCGCATGAAGGTCGCCGAGACCGTCGTGAATACGGTCGGCGGAAAAATCGCCGTCATCGCGCACATCGGCAGCACCAATACCCGCACGTCCGTGCGGCTCGCAGAGCACGCGGCAAAGATCGGCGTGGATGCCGTCTCCGCCGTCGGTCCGTTTTATTACAAGCACAACGCGGACAGCATCTGCCTGTTTTACGGCGAAATCGTAAAGGCCGTCAACGCGGTCAATCCGGAAATCCCGGTCTATGTTTACAACAACACGAGTTTTCAGGGCTACACGATGGACCTCAAGCTCATTCGCCGCCTCAAAGAGGAAGCGGGCGTGCGCGGCGTGAAGGACGCAACCTTCGACATCATGACGCACGCCAACTACACGCGGCTGCTCAAGGACGACACGTTCGACGTCGCCTCCGGCACGGAGGCCATGTGGCTCCAGTCCTGCGTCACCGGCACGCAGGCGTTCATCCCCGGCATCGGCAACGTATTCCCCGAGCTCTGCAAGAAGATGTGGACGGAGGGCATGGAAGGCCGCTATGAAGACTGCCGCAAGACGCAGTTCATGGTCAACGAAGTACGCGACATCATGTATCTCGCAAAATCCACGCAGCTGGCCATCTACGCCATGCTCGAAATCCGCGGCGTGCTCAAGTGCTACCCGCGCTCGCCGTTCATCGCCGCCTCCGAGGAGGAGAAGGCCAATATCCGCGCGCGTCTGAAAACGCTCGGTCTGATCTGACAAAACAGCATTCTTCCACACACTGTGTTTCCCCCAGGCAAAACCCGGAACGGAATTCGTTCCGGGTTTTGTCGTCCCGCACAGGCGGCTTTCCGCGTATCCGTCCGCGCTAAAAAGTGCGTGGCGCGCTTGACGGGTATTGCACGTTTGTTTACAATCTTTATTAATAGGAAGCATAAGCGTCGGCAGTCCGCCGGACAGCCTGTCGCTATAAGATGAGGAAGCCCGAATGGATCTGTATTTTCAAGTTGCAATCTGCTTTGCCGCAATCGCCGCCGCCGCGCTGATCGCCGAAAAAACGCGCCTGTTCTTTGCGCCGTTTTATATTCTGGCGGGACTGCTGCTCGGCCCGAACGTGCTGAATCTGGTAAGCGATTCCGAAATCATCTCGCTGCTGGGTGAAATCGGCGTCGTTTTCCTGCTGTTTTTCCTTGGGCTGGAGTTTTCCATCCATACGCTGCTCAAGCAGAAACGCCCGATCCTCATCGCCGGAACGATCGATTTTGCGGTGAACTTCTCGCTCGGTTTCGGCCTTGGCCTGCTGCTCGGATTGAACATCATATACAGCCTGCTGATTGCGGGCGCAATCTACATGAGCAGTTCCGGCATCATCACAAAAAGCCTGATCGAACTGCAGATCAACAAAAACCGCGAAGGCCACCTGATCATGGGCATCATGGTGTTTGAAGACCTCGTTATGATTTTGCTTCTGGTGCTCGTCACGTCCGGCCTGCAGGAAGGCGGTGCAAGCACCGGCGAAACGCTGCTGCAGCTTGGCGTTTCGCTCGCATTCTGCGCGCTTCTGGTGCTTGCCGCAAAAAAAGGCGCGCGCCTGCTGGAAAAAATCGTCAGTATTCAAAAGAAAGAACTGTTGCTGCTCGTCTTTTTCGGCGTCGTTCTGCTGGTGACCTCGCTGGGCAAGTTCCTCGGCGTTTCGGAAGCGCTGACGGCGTTCTTCCTCGGCGCGGCGTTCTCCGGCGTGAAAAACGTAAAGAACATCGAACATACCGCGGTCACGTTCCGCGATCTGTTCGGAAGCGTCTTCTTTTTCTCCTTCGGCATGGCGCTGCGCCCCGCCGACCTCGTTTCGTACTGGCAGATCGTCGTTTATGCGCTCGCCGTGGCCGTCGCCGGAAAACTGCTCTCCAGCTTTCTCATCACGCGGGTGCTCAGGTGCCAGAAAGACATGGGGATGTTCATCGGGTTTATCACGATTCCGCGCGGCGAATTTTCCCTGTTCCTTTCCAAGCTATCCGCCGCCAGCGTCCCGTTCATCGGCCCGGTCATGGTCGTGCTTGCGTTCCTCACGACGGTGATCAGTTCGCTGGTGCTGAAGTTTTCCAAACTGCTCTGCAAAACCTACAATATCTGCATCGCGTTTCCGCGCAGCCGGATTCGGGACGAAAATCCCGACTGGGGTGAAATGGACTGACGTGACGCCAAAGCAAAGGCCGCTCCAGGACAGGAGCGGCCTTTGCTTTGCTTGCCGGTAACGGTATAGAGATACGTTGGAGGCTCCGCCTCCAAACCACCGCTTAGGACCAAGCCCTAAGAACCCATTTTGAACAAGTATTTTGTGCGTAAATCAGGGATTACCGGGGGACTTGTCCCCTGCTCCCCAGGCGAAAGCCGTTCGTCGTCAGTCCGGCTCGCCGAGCTCGTCAAGCGCCCAGGCGGTCAGCTCGTTGAGCGAAGGGTGGATGACCATCGAGTCGGCGATCGGCTCGTATGTGCCCAGCGACGGGCACATCATGCGCAGCCCCTCGATGACGGCGGAACGCTCCTGTCCAGTCTGCGCGCCTTTGGGGCACTTGCCGCCCGCGTTCATCAGGTAGACGAACGGCTGCACCAGAATTGCGGCGTGCGGGCCGACCACATGCGCGCCAAGAAGACGCTTTTCATCGTCCGCAATGATCTTGACGAACCCGTCGTCCGGGTCTCGTTTGGAGTAGCCCATCTTCCGGCCGCCGATCACGTCCGAATAACGGTTCGTCCCGACGCGGTAACGCAGCCCCGCCTGTTTGGCTTCGCGCTCGGTCATGCCGACGTGCCCGACCTGCGGATTGGTAAAAATCGCCCAGGGAACGGCGCGGTAGCAGGCCTTTCGCCGTTCTTCGCCGGGATGGAAGAGGTTGTGCGCGATGATTTCCGCCTCGTAGTTGGCTTTGTGCCGAAACTGGAACTTTCCGTTGATATCGCCCAGCGCCCAGATGTTTTTCTGCGACGTTTCAAGGTATTCGTTGGTGACGATCCAGCCCTTTGCGTCGGTTGCAACGCCCGCGCGCTCGAGCGCGAGCGAGTCCCCGTTGGAGCGCACGCCGGACGCAAGGAAAATTTCCTCGGCCTCCACCGTAAACGTCCGCTTCGTTGCCGTGTCCTGCACGGTTACGATTTTTTTGCCGTCTTTTTTTTCCGCGGACGTCGCCATTGCGCCGGTTAAAACACGGATGCCGTTGCGTTCGAACTGCGCTTTGACGAATTCACTGATCTCCTCTTCCTCGGTCATCAGAATCCGGTCGGTCAGCTGAATCAGCGTCACCCGCGTGCCCATTGCGGAGAAAATATGCGCAAACTCGGCCCCGATCGGCCCGCCGCCGATCAGGATGAGACTTTCCCATGGCTTTTTCGGGAATTTCCCGCCAAAGAACGTTTCGGAAACGACATATCCGGTCTCCTCGATGCCCTTGATCGGCGGCGTAACCGAACGCGCGCCCGCGGCGATGACGAACCGCTCCGCTTCAAACGTCTCTTCCGTTCCGTCCGCGCCGGTCACACGCATCGTTTTAGGCCCGGTAAACGCGCCTGTGCCTTTATAGACCGTCAGATTTTCCGTTTGGGACAGCTGCGCCTCGATCGAGCGGTTCGCTCCGATCTGCCGCCACATGCGCTCCGAAATTACGTCCCAGTCCGCTTGGGTGGACGCAAAGTCCACGCCGACACGCTTTGCGTGAAGCGCTTCGCGCAGGACGTCCGCAGGGTACGCGAGCATCTTGGTCGGAATGCAACCCTTGTTGAGGCATGTGCCGCCGAACTTCGCCTTTTCCACGATTGCACAGCTGACTTTCGCGTTGAGCGCCGCTTCCAGCACGACCAGCCCGGCGCCGCTGCCGACGATTGCAAGATCATAATGTTTCATGCCGTCCCTCCATGCGTCCGTCATTTCTTCTTGCTATTCGCTTTTCCGCACAAACCCGCCGTGCGTTTGCACGGCTTGCGCGTGTGGTTTTTCCAGATGGTTTCATTGTAGTATCGCGCCGTGTACCCCGTCAACAAGCGTGCGGCGTTCCCGCCTTTTTTCACCGCAAATAAAGAGCGCGGCCCTCTTTATTGTGGCCGCGCTTTTTTGCTTATTCACCTTTTTCGCCGTTTACCGGGTGCCGTCCGCCTGCTTCAAAGCGGGCTCCATGCCGCCCTGCGCGCAGTTTTTCAGCGCGTGATGAATCGTACCTTTCAACAGCTGCACGTATTTTTCGATGACCGCCTGCGGCTCTTCCTTCATGCCGCTGCGGATCCAGTCGAGCGAAAGCCCGACGACCGCGCTGGTATAGAACGCGGCGAGCATGTCGACCGCCTCCTGCGTGCAGCCGGAGCCTTCCGCCTGTTTGGCGATGTAGTCCGTAAGCGTCCGGTCGGCAACGCTGAAAATGTACCGCTCGAGGTACTCGCGCCGGACCGAGTGATAAATATGGGAAATCGCCCTCTTGTTTTTGAACGCGAATCCCATCATCCGTACGAACCAGTCCTCCCAGGAGCGGAAATCCGTTTTGTCCTTCAGGATTTTCGTCGTCTCCGCAAGGAATATTTCCTCCGGAAGCTGATAGATATCCTGATAATAATGATAATACGTCCTGCGGCTGATGCCGCATTTCCGGGCGATGTCCGTCACGGTAATCTGGTCCAGCGGACGCGTATTCAAAAGCTCGATGAATGCGCTGATAATCGCCTGCTTGGTTAACTCTGCCATACTGCTTGTTTCAACATCCTTTTCCAGCCATTAAAACGACATTATAGCGCAATGCCTTTCATTTAGCAACACAGCCGGCCGATAAGGTTGTTGTTCGCAAGGTTCCGCCGCGGTGCGGCGGGCGTCAGCTCTGCGTCTGGTCCGCCGAAATTGCCGGGACATCGTCATGCTTGTAGGCACTCTGCAGGGAAATCGGCGTAATGAAGCTCGTGATGATGATCAGCAACACGATGAACGGCATGATCGAGGTGTCGATGATGCCGTACTCAACGCCTTTCTGCGCGGTGACAAGCGCAACTTCCGCGCGCGCCATCATGCCTACGCCAACTTTGAAGGAGTCCTTGAAGGAATACCGGCAAAGCAGCGCAGCGCCGCCGCAGCCGACGACCTTGCCGATCATACCGGCAATGATGAACAGCACGCCGAACAGCAGCATACCGGCATTAAAGTTGCTGAACTGCGTGGAAAGACCGATGTTGCCGAAAAACAGCGGCACAAAGATCATGTACCCCAATATTTCGGCCTTGCGGTCGATATAGTGGCAGTCCGGGTTCGTCGAGAGGATCAGACCAACGATGTACGCGCCCGTGATGTCCGCAATCCCGAAATACCGCTCGCTGACATACGCGATGATGAAGCACAGCGCAAGACTCAAAACGGGGATGAGCCTGTGATGCGGATATTTGCGGTCCAGCATGCGGAAAAACTTTGAAATTGCGGAGGCAATCAGCGCAATCACAACGAAAAACGCAAGCATTTTGATAATCACAAGCCAGGGATTCACCGCGTTCGACGTGCCGTTGTTCTTCATCGCCAGCACGACCGAAAGCACGATGATGCCGACGATGTCGTCCATGATGGCCGCCGCGACAATCGTGTTGCCGACTTTGGAATTCAGTTTGCCCAGTTCGCGCAGGGTCGCAACGCTGACGCTCACCGACGTAGCCGTCAGAATCGTGCCGTAGAACAGGTTCGTGAGGATCGTGTCGCTGTTAAGCGCCGAGAAGCCGCCGTTGAAGAGCACCGACACCAAAAACCCAAGTCCCATCGGGACGATCACGCCCGCCAGCGTAATGATGACGGCGGGCCCACCGATCTTTTTGATCTGCCCGAGGTTCGTTTCCAGCCCCGCGGAGAACATGATCAGGATGACGCCGACCTGTGCGAAAAAACCGATGCCCGTCGTGCTCGTGTCGTTCAGGATGGTCTGCCCGGGGATATAGTTGATCAGGCCGACCAGCACGCCGGCGAGCAGCATCCCTACGACGGACGGCAGGTTAATCCGCTCGCAAAGCTTCATAAATATCTTTGATGTAAGCAGCACCAGCGCCGCAGGCAAGAGTACGAGATAATATTCCATAACAATCACATTCCTTAACTTGTTTTATTCCCTTAGTTTGTTCTGTTCCCTGGTTTTATTATTACCAACTTCTGTATTTGTTGCAATAGTATTCATAGTAGATATACGCATCGATATCGCCGATCGTCTTAAAATCCGGATTCAGGCTGGAGCCTTCGCCATACCGGCTGCGGATATATGCCGTGAGCAGCCGGACCGACATTTCGTTCATCTTCAGGTCCTCGATCAGACGTGTATCGTCCTTTACCCGCGGCGTGTCCTCTGGGAACATCAGCTTCAGGTATGACCTGTCGTGCCTTTCGTACATTTCCCGAACCTCAAAAAAATAAACCCTCATAAGCGGGGGGAAATCCGGAGGGGTCCGAATTTCTATTGCCAAGTATAGCGGCGCGGGTCGGAATTTCAATTCTCGAATCGCGCCGACCGGGAACGGATTTCACACTCACCGCTCATTGTGACCATTCGCAGAGCGGCCGCGGTGCTATAATCCATTCTTGGAAAAAATACGGCAGGTGGCAAAAATTGAAACAACGGCACAAGACAAAAGTTTTTGAAATTCTATCGGGCCTGAACCGTGCAAAATGGCGCACTGCGCTCAAAGGGGTGCTTTCCGGCCTTGTCGCCGGTCTGCTGGTCGCGCTGTTTCGCTGGGGCATGGAATTCGGCACGGACCAGGCGATCCGGCTTTACGCGCTGCTGCGGCAGCATCCCTGGGCAATCGCCGTCTGGCTGCCCGCCGCCGTCGCTGCCGGGCTTATAATCGCCAGACTGATTCGTTACGAACCGATGGCCTCCGGCAGCGGCATTCCGCAGGTCGAAGGCATGGTCGTCCACGGACTGAAAATCAAAAGCTTCAGCGTGCTCGCGGTCCGTTTCGCCGCCGGTATCCTCTCTTCCTTTTTCGGGCTTTCGCTCGGGCGGGAAGGCCCCTGCATCCAGATCGGCGCGGCGGGCAGCCAGGCGATTGCAAAAAAGACAAGCAATAATAAGATTGAAGAAAATTATCTGATTACGGCGGGCGCCGCCGCGGGACTTTCCGCGGCGTTCAGCGCACCGCTCTCCGGCGTTATGTTCGCGCTGGAGGAAGTGCACCGGAGTTTTTCCGGCCTGCTGCTGATTACTGCGACCACAGCCTCGCTGACGTCCGACGTCGTCGCTACGCTCGTTTTCGGCCTCACGCCGATCCTCAGCTTCACCCAAACGCCCCAGCTGCCGGCCAGCCTGTATTTCTGGCTGCTTCCGCTCGGCGTCGTCTCCGGTGTGTTCGGCTCGCTGATGAATAAATCCCTGCTTGGTTTTTTAAAGCTCTACAACAAGCTCCCGGAAAAACTCCGGCCTGTGACCGCACTGCTGATTGCGCTGCTGTTCGGCCTGTTCCTGCCGCAGGTGCTCGGCGGCGGGCGCGAGCTGATTCAGTCGGCGGAGGTCGTGCAGAGCGGCGTCCTTCTTCTGACGGCGCTGCTCTTTGGCAAACTGCTTTTTACCTGCACCAGTTTCGGCAGCGGTATCCCCGGCGGCATCTTTCTTCCGATTCTCTCCGTCGGCGCGCTCTCCGGCAGTGTATTCGGGCTGATTGCGTCAAAATTCGGCCTGCCCGCCGAGTATATCTCCGACTTCGCCGTCTGCGGCATGGCGGGCGCGCTCTCCAGTTCCGTAAAAGCGCCGGTAACAAGCATCCTGCTGACCGCCGAAATGACCGGTTCGCTGGTCCATCTTTTCCCCGTAGCCGCGTGCTCGTTTATCGCGCTGTTCGTTTCCGACCTCCTCAAGGTTTCGCCGATTTATGAAGAACTCCTTGCGATCATGATGAACGAATCGGACGCGTCGGTAAAAAACAGCAAGCCTGGCGGTATCCTGGAAATCCCGGTCGAACTCGGCAGCAGCATTGCGGGCAAACGGATCGGGGAAATCGAGCTGCCGCAGGGAATTTTGATCGCCGGAATCCACAGAGGCGAAAGCGATATCGTCCCCAACGGCACAACGCTGATCAAAACGGGCGATTATCTGGTCGTAATATCGTCGGAATATTCCTTTAAGCACGTCAACCAAAAAATGCGCGACCTTTGCCGCGGCGGCTGAACGCCGCCGCGCCCTTGCGCCCGCCTGTCATTCTCATTTCTTTTCTTCCTCTTCCCCTGCACCCACGCCGCCGTTTCGCGCGCGCTGCGTTTGGGGGCCGTATCCCGCACAAGGTTTTTCGTTGGCATACGCCGCTCTTTGGTGGTATAATACAAAAGCAATATGTGTTATTTCTTTTCCCTTTTCAAACGATAACACGAATCACAATTTTTCTATAAATACACAAAAAGAGTTCATTCTTACCCTGAATTTTTCGCTTGATCCGATTTCAGCAAACGGGAGTTGCCATGCCTGAGAGCAAGTTGTATTCCGAAATAATCGCACGCCTGCCGATTGGGATTGTCCGCGCCGAAATTGTCCGCGCCGGCGGCAAACCGGCCGATTTAATCATCCGTGACGTTAACCCGCAGGCGGCGCACCTGCTGGAACTGCCGGAAAATATGCTCCTTGGGAAAAGTGTCCGTTCCGACCTTCCCTCCGTTTCGCAGGAATCGCTCAAGTGGCTTTGCGGCGTCGGTTCCGGGACTTCGGACAAAAGCGAATACGCGTTTGACCTTGCGGCTCCGTCGCGGCGCAAGCCGCTTCGCGTCAAAATCTGGCCATACGGCAAGGACATGCTGTGTCTCGCGTTTTCCGAGGCCGCCCCTCCGCTGAAAAAGGATGACCGGGCAAGCGTCATGGCGATCCACCGGGTAAACCAGGATCAGGAAATCCTCATTCATATTTCAGCGATGCTGCTGCGCGCCGTCCCGGATAATCTGGAAGAAATCGTGCATCAAACCATGGCGGAGGCCGCAAAAATCGCCACGGCGGACCGCGTATATGTGTTTGCATACGATTTTGTACGCGAAATCAGCATCAACACATACGAATGGTGTGCCGAAGGGATTTCCCCGCAGATAGACCGGCTTCAAAACGTCCCGTTCGAGCAGATACGCGAATGGATTGCCGCGCACAAGCTGGGCAAAACGATCGCAATCGACGACATCGCCGCGCTCCCGAAGGAAAACCCCACAAGGGCGGCGCTTGAACCGCAGGAAATTCAGAGCGTCATCGCCGTACCGCTGTTCCTTGAAACAGAGTTATATGGGTTTATCGGCTTCGACTCTGTCCGCCGCAGACACATCTACACGCCCAAGGAAGAACAAATCCTTCTGCAGTACGGCAACAACCTGCTCTCCACCATTGTCCGGGTTCAGTTCGAGCAGGCGCTGCGCAAAAGCGAGGCGCGCTACCGCTTCGAAAAGGACCTCTATCAAACGACGCTCCTTTCCGTCGGCGACAGCGTCGTTTCAACGGATATTCTAGGGAACATCATCTTTGCAAACCGTGCGTTCGAGCAGCTCACAGGGCTTTGTTCAAAGGTCGTCGAGGGTAAGCCGCTGGCGGACGTTTTTCTGCCCATAGACGAACAAACCAAAGAAAAACTCGAATGTCCGGTGCGCCGCGTTCTGGAAACGGGGTGTTCGGTCGATCCGGCGGACAATACGGCGCTGGTCACGGGCAGCGGGCGCGAACGTTCGATCGAGTATGTCATCTCACCCGTTTTCGACGCAAACCGACGGATTCAGGGCGCCGTGCTGGTCTTCTGGGACGTGTCGGAAAAACGGGCGGCACGCAGGCAGATCGAATACCTTGGTACGCACGACTCGCTGACCGGGCTGTTAAACCGGCATTCCTTCGGGCAGGAAATCCGGCGAATCCTTGTTAAAGAAAGCATGCCGCTTTCCCTGCTGGTCATCGATGTGAACGGCCTGAAACTCACAAACGACGCGTTCGGACACGCCGCAGGCGATCTGCTGATCCAGAAGGTTGCACGCATCCTTTCGCGCGCATGCGATCCGCGGGCGATGATTTTCCGTATGGGCGGGGACGAATTCATAGCACTGCTTCCGCATACGGACGAAAACGGCGTAAAAGCAGCCAAAGCCAGGGTCGGCCGCCTCGCCGCCGAAGAAACGCCCGGGGACGTCGTCATCTCCGTAGCAATCGGATGCCATACGATATACGACGCGCATTGTGACGTCTTCTCCGCCGTCAAGGAAGCGGAAAGCGACATGTACCGCGAAAAAGTCGTGTCAGGCCGGAAAATGCGCAATCAGACCATAGAGCTCATCGTAGGCACGATCAATTCTACCTATCAGCAGGAGCGGCAGCATACGGATCGCGTCGCCTGCTTCTGCAGGCAGATTGGAACCGCGCTCCATCTCACGGAAAACGAAATAATGGCGCTGGAAGCCGCCGGGGCCCTGCACGACATCGGCAAGGTGATCGTCCCCAAAGAAGTCCTCAACAAGCCCGGTTCACTCACGGCGAAAGAGTATGCGCTGATCAAGCGGCACCCGGAGACGGGTTATCAGATTCTTCGCTCCGTGGACGACCTCGCAGTGCATGCCGAAGTGGTGCTTTGTCACCACGAGCGCTGGGACGGCGGCGGCTATCCGCAGGGGCTGAAGGGTGAGGAAATCCCGTTTTATTCGCGCATTATCGCAATCGCGGACGCGTTTGAAGCCATGACGGCCAAGCGGGTTTACCGGGACGCAATGTCTTTTGAGGCCGCAATCGAGGAGCTCGAAAAGAACGCCGGGTCACAGTTCGACCCGCACATTACCGAAATTTTTGTACGGTTGCTGCGCGAAACCGCCCAGTGCCCGCCGGAATCCCGCTCCGTGCAGTAAACGCCAAACGCTGTCCGGTGGCATACCGTTTTCTTCTTGCGCCGCCTTACGGACGGCGTTTTTTACGGACTGTTTTTGCCTTTTTCGCCCTCCGGCGGTTCCGCGCACACGGAAAATGGAGTATACTATGGAATAATAAAAAATGTGCGGCTTCCCGCGCAAACCTTCTTTTTTCATCTTTCGACACGAAAGGAGCCTCAATGGCACATTATTACGACGAACCTTCTCACACTTTTTCCGAATACCTGCTGGTGCCGAGTTACTCCTCCGCCGAATGCACGCCGCAGAACGTTTCACTGGAAACGCCGATCTGCAAATTCCGCGCAGGCGAACAGAGCCCGCTTACCATGAGCATCCCGCTCGCTTCGGCGGTCATGCAGTCCGTCTCCGGCGAAAAGCTCGCAACGGCGCTTGCGCGCGAAGGCGGCGTTTCGTTTCTGTTCGTTTCACAGCCCATCGCGTCGCAGGCGGAGATGGTGCGTTCGGTCAAAAAAGCAAAATCCGGCTTCGTGCGCAGCGACAGCAACGTCACGCCGGATCAGACGATGGCGGACGTGATGACGCTCAAAGCCAAGACCGGCCATTCGACCATCGCGGTCACCGAGGACGGCAGCCCGGGCGGCAGGCTCCTCGGCATCGTGACCAGCCGTGATTACCGCCCGAGCCGCATGGACCCCGCAACGCCGGTGCACTCGTTTATGACGCCCATCGAACGGCTGGTCTGCGGCGAAGAGGGCATCACGCTCAGCGAAGCGAACGACGTAATCTGGGAGCATAAGCTCAACGCACTGCCCATCGTGACGAAGGACGGGCACATGGCCGCCTTCGTTTTTCGCAAAGACTACGATTCGCACAAGGAAAACCCCGGCGAACTGCTGGACGCGCAGAAGCGCTATGTCGTCGGCGCAGGCGTCAACACGCGGGATTACGCGGAGCGCGTTCCCGAGCTGGTCGAAGCGGGCGCGGACATCCTCTGCATCGACTCCTCGGAAGGTTACACCGAATGGCAGTCGCGCACCGTCGAATTCATCCGCTCGCGCTATGGAGAGCGGGTCAAGGTCGGCGCGGGCAACGTTGTGGACAAGGACGGATTTCGCTTCCTTGCGGACTGCGGAGCGGACTTTGTGAAGGTCGGCATCGGCGGCGGCTCCATCTGCACAACGCGCGAGGCCAAGGGCATCGGCCGCGGACAGGCGACCGCCCTGCAGGAGGTTGTCGCCGCGCGGGACGAATATTTTCAGGAAACGGGCGTATACGTGCCCATCTGTTCGGACGGCGGGATCGTGCTGGACTACCACATCACGCTCGCACTCGCCATGGGTGCGGACTTCTGCATGCTGGGCCGGTATTTCGCCCGCTGCGATGAAAGCCCGACGAGCAAGGTGTTCATCAACGGCAGTTACATGAAGGAATACTGGGGTGAGGGCAGCGCCCGCGCGCGCAACTGGCAGCGCTACGACAGCGGCGGCGAGTCCCGGCTCAAGTTTGAGGAAGGCGTGGACTCCTATGTGCCTTACGCGGGCAGTCTGCACCACAACGTGGAACAGACGCTCAGCAAGGTGCGCTCCACCATGTGCAACTGCGGCGCGCTGAGCATCCCGGAGCTGCGGCAGAAAGCGCGCCTGACGCTGGTTTCCGCCGCGACGCTCGCCGAAGGCAGCGCGCACGACGTGCTGCTCAAAGACAGCCGGTATATCCGTTCGTACGAGTAAGGCGCGAGCGCCCGGCCTGTATACGCGGCGACGCAAACGGTTCCCGGCTTTTTGATCGGAGGAAACGTTTTGAAAAAAGGATTGATTCTGTACGGCATCGGCTGTACGCCCATCGTCTGGGACGAATTTCAGACGTATTTCGGCGATTTTGCAGTGACCTATGCGGCTTATCCGCATGAAATCACGCAGGCCGCGCACACGGTGTCCGGCATCACCAAATGGGTGCATGCACGCTATGGCAAGGAACGCTTTGATTTTATCGCCGGGCACAGCATGGGCGGGATTATCGCGCTTGAACTGGCCGCGCGCTATCATATGGACGTCGGCACGATCATCCTGATTGAAGCGAACCTGCGCCCTGCAGGGCCGTTTTACCGGACGCTTCTGCTGCCGGCCAACGCGCCGAAGTACGGCGACCGGCTCAAGACAATGTTCACGGAGGAAGCGCCTTACTATACCGGCGAACTAAAAGCGTCCATACAGGAAGGATTCGACTTTTCCGAATATCTTTTTGAAACGAACGCGGCGATATTCGGCGTATATGGCGACCGCGGCGTGCCGGACTATGCAGGCCGGGTCGGCGACCTTTGCCTGAGCCGCACCGCTATGGAGAGAATCCGGTTCCGGTTCGTCAAGAATTCGGCGCATATGCCGATGATTGAAAACCCCGGCGAGCTGGCCGCAATCCTGCGGGATTGTATTTCGCCGCAGGAACCGTCCGCCGCAGGCGAATGCCGTTCGGCGTTTTAATTTCGCATACACAAACAGCCGCTTATAAGCGGCTGTTTTAATGCCTGAAAATTCATCCCCCCCCATCCCGCCTGTCCGCGCGTTCCGCTCACAGCCTGCATTCCAACTGGCAGTCGCAGGGCTCCTTCTCAACGTGCTCGCGGTCGTATTCCGCGGCTTCAGCGCAGCCCATGGCGCGGTAAAACGCCTGGCTCTCCACCGCGGAGTGCGCGGATATATACAGCTTCCGCGCACCGCGGCTTTTCGCCCAGTCTTTCGCCAGACGAAACAGTTCTTTGCCAACGCCTTTGCCCCGCATATCCTGCGAAACATGGATGCTGGATAAATCCAGATACTGGTTGCCGCCGCCGAAAAAACGCGATTCCACGGACACAAACCCCTTCAAATCGCCGTTGTCGAACGCTCCTGCCACAAACCCGCCCGTTTCAACCGTATGGGTTAAAGAGGAAATCAGAATGCTGTATTCCTGTTCCGTCCAGTCGTCGACAAATGCGGCGTTTTGAATCGTCCATTCGCCGTCGATTTTTCTCCAGCATTTCGTGACGTTCTGCGTGCGGATGAACCGTGCGAACAGCGCGCGGTTCAGCTCGTCCTTTTTCAGTTTTCGATAGGTAATCACGTTTTTTTATCACCTCATACGGTCTTAATAAAAGACTTTCACGCTCAATATAGCACGAATCCGGTTAAAAGAAAAAGCCCGCAGCCGCAGGTTTTTGCCTTCACATCACAGACGAAAAACAGGCGCCGCCCTTCCGGGCGGCGCTTATTTGTTCAAAGTTCTCCGGGATTATTCAGGGTCTCAATCTTTATTTCCCCAGTTCCTTTTTGATTTGCTCGAGTTCGTCGTCCACGGACGGCGTGTTCGTTGCATATTTTTCTTCGAGCTTGCGCGCTTCTTCCACGGCGGTGCTGGTGGTGAGCTCGCTCATGGCGTTGGCCCGGTCCAGCATGTTGTCCGCTTTTTCTTCCATGCGCTCAAACGCTTCCATCGCGCCGTCCGCCCTGGCGGAAGATGAAGACATTTCGCTGATCTTCTCCTGCGTTTTTGCGACGGCGACCTTCGCTTTGATGCTCTGGCGGCGCGCCTTGAGGGTCTCGATATCGCTCGCAAGCTTATCGTGCATCGCGCGCATTTTAACGGCGTTTTCATGCGCGGCGGCATACGCGGTTTTGAGTCCCGCACCGGCGGCCTCGAGCTCCTGCTTTTTGAGGATAAACACGCGCGCGTCGCCGTCGTTGCCCGCGGTGACGGCCCTTCTTGCAAGCGTATCGTACTTGTCCACCTGCGCCTGATTTTCGTCCGCAAGCCGTTTGGCGTGCGCTTCCTCGGCCATGATGCCCGCGGTCTCTTTGCGGACCTCCGCCAAGTCCTGACTCAAATCAATCAAATACTGGTCGATCATCTTCGATGGGTCTTCGGCCTTGTCGAGCAGTGCGTTGATATTCGCCTTCACGATGTCGTTGAATCTCGATAAAATACCCATTATTCTATTCCTTTCATTTTTTATTGCTATTTGTGCGCTTCACGTCAGCGCATTGGTTTCCTTTTCGGTGAAACGCTCAGGAATCGTCGTCCTTGTCCGAATATTTGCGGGCGAGTTCCTCCGCGTCCGGGTCGCCGAATTTTTCGAGCGGCGTATTGAGGATATCTTCCGTCTGTTGTGCCTCGATGTTTTTCTGTTCCTTGCGCTTTTTCCACCACAGGAACAGTATGACAAGGATTGCAATCGCGCCAAGAATGATAAACACATAAGGCCACGCCGATTTTTCGACATGCATAATGCGCTCGCCCGCATCCTCGAACGCATTGGAGATGAACTGCGCGTTGGAAAGCGAGGAATCGTAATAATATGCGTTGATATAGTCGACGAGTATATCGTACGCTTCGTCGTCTATCACGGTCTGTGCCGAATAACCGATTACGATATGGCCTAGATACCCGTCGCTTTCGGTAAGATCGACATACACAAACAGCAGATGCCCTTCGTCCGTAAACAGTTCGTTATAAAGGCTCTCCGCAAACGCATCGAGCGTGTCCTCGCCGGGTGCGTAGTCGCCGTTGATATTGTCCGTTATGTATACATACGGCTGCACGCCGGTTTGCTGGTAGAAGCTCTTAAGGCCGCTCGTAAGCGTCGACGAAGACTCGATAAAACTGCCGGTCTCGTCGGAGTAATACCCTGTTTCATTGACAAGCGAAGCAGAGAGTTTTTCGCGTTCCACCGTAGAAGCGGTAATCGTGCTGTTGCTGCTGGTATATCCACCGTTGCAGCTTTCGGCAGAGCCTGCAATCATAACGATCACAATGACGACAATCGCCAATATTGTCAGCGTTCCGCAGCCACAGCCGCTGCGTGTCCCGCCTCCGGGCTGCCCCGGGTTTCCGTGCATGCCGGGATTCGGGCCGGCCGAGGGCCTGCGCCCCGCATGGCCGCCGCTGAACAGTCCGCCGCCGGAGCCAAACGAACCGCTGCCGCGCCCTCCGCCGCTGCCGCCGAACGAACCGCCGCCGTGGCTTCCGCCCGAGCCGAACGAGCCGCTGCTGCGGCTGCCGCCCGAACCAAACGAGCCGCTGCTGCGGCTGCCGCTCGAACCGAACGAACTTCGGCTCCGGCTGCCGCTCGAGCCGAAAGAGCCGCCGCCACGACTGCCACTTGAACCAAACGAACCGCCATGGCTGCCGCTTCTTGCCATTTATTTACACCCCTGCCTTTGTTTTATCTAACATAATAGCTAAAACTTATTTTGTCATGAAAGGCTCCCCGTGTCAACGCGGCTGAAACCACTGTCAACAAAAGTTCGCAATTATCGCCGATCAGGAGTTTTCGCTGCGCCGATTGCGGCAGCATTGCGGACGTATTTTATGCAAAGGCGAAAATGTATCTGGCAGATAACGGAACCCGACGGACGCTGTATAGCCATCCCTCCCCCGCTTGCCGGGTTTTAGCCGTGCTGCTGCGCCTCGTCCCCCGCCGCCTTCGGCAGCGTCCTTCCCGCATACCCAAACCTTGTATGCTTCAGACGGCTTTTCTATGTGCCGCAGACGATAATCGCGCGTTCATGGCAAACCGCCCTTTATGCAAAATATCGCTTGGGTACGGTCCCGGCTGTGTAACGTTCAAATGTAATCGCCGGCAAAATGAACGGCGGCTTTATTGTCCCCAGATAGCAAAAGAATTCCCCGATCCGTTCTTCGCACAATACATTGCCTGATCGGCACGCTTGAGTATTTCATCCGCTGATGTCGCGCCTGGATTTTCACAAATGCCAATGCAAAGTTTCAACTGAATCACAGTTTGATCGTCCAGAGGAATCTGTCTTCCATTGGCTGCCTGAATGATGCGGTTTGCAATTTCAGAAGCCTTCTCCCGATCCGTATTCCGAAGCATAGCCGCAAATTCATCCCCGCCAATGCGTGCAATCGCATCCTCCTGCCGAAGCGTACATTTTAGCAAATCTGCAAACTCTGCAATAACCCGATCGCCAACGGCGTGCCCATACGTATCGTTTATCCATTTGAATTTATCGAGATCCATCATCAAAACCGAAATGTGCGATTCCGCCGCTGCACTTTTCTCAAGTTCGCTGGAAAAAGCGCTCATAAAGGCCTCGCGATTCATCAGCCCCGTCAGAGTATCTGTTTCAGCTCTTTTCTTCAGCGCAAGTTCCTGCCGGCGAACGACCGTCACGTCGCTCATGATTGAAACAGACCCCAGAAACATTCCGTTGTTGGAATGCAGCGGGAATACTTTAATATGAATGTAGCGCTCGCAGGGCGTAAGCAAACTCAGTTCCAGCTCTCCGATCCTGTTGTCCCCCGTCAAAGCGAGCCAATCCGGATAATCGGGGAAAAGTGAATCCATCGCTTTTCCGTTGGGTGTGTCCGAAATTGCGAAACATGTATTTAAAAGCCGCATTGCGCAAGGATTCACGTCCGCAATCGCTCCGGCGCGATCGGCGACAATTATGCCCATCTCCACAACATCAAATACTTTTTCGCGCGCAATCGGCGAAACGAGGAATACGCCATTTTTATATAAGTTGTAGAACAGAATTATACTGCTGGGCAAATAGATCGTAACGATGGGAATGTTGACATCCGTTCCTTCCAGAAAGGCTGATTTTAAAAAGGCAAGTATAAAAATAAGTCCTATTGCCCAAAAATTCAGCATAACCTGCCGCCGAAGAGCTTTCGTAACGTGTCTGGAAAACCTGTATAGAATCACCAGCGAACCAAACGCAAGCAGATAGTTGTTTGAAACTAAGATTTTTCCAAGAAGGGTCTGCTGAACGGACAATGCTTTCCCAAAAAAGGAATTATAACTTACAATATAGCCGGTGCGCATAAGATGTGTCGTTGAATCCGTAAAAATTAGTATTATAGCCAGAACCGGTATGATCAGCAGAAGCGGAATATACTTTTTCAGCCTCGCATATTGCGCATAATCAGCGGCAAAGTAAATACACGCAACCGGGATCAGGAAAATGCCGATCTGCTGAATGTTTCGCCAAAAGAGCATGAGCTGTTCGGTGGGTGCGAGCATCTCAAGCAACGAGCCGACAGACCAGATCGAGACGCAAATAATCTGAAACAGAAACGCTTTTGATCCGGCAACATTGATGTTTTTAATTGCATAAATTGCAACGATGAATAAGAAAATCAGCGAACTGCCAACGATGAAGATATAACCATACTCCAAAACTGCCGCCTTCCCTCCAGCCGCTCACGAGACGGCGGGACTACGCAACCGCGCTGTGATTAAGGTGTGTTTCTAAAGTCTAAATGATGCAGGTTTGCCGAATCGGCTTGCAGATTGAGGCGAAAAACGTAGGCGCAGCGGTGCTGCGGCGAGGCTTTTCAACGAAAATATGCATGCCGAGGTGGTAGAAATGCGCTTTTGGGATTTTAGAAACACACCCTAGTTTATCACACATCCGTTTAGTTGAGTATAAACATTATGTGTATTCGCTCATTCAAAAAAGCTTCGGGCAATTGAGGAAACACGACGGCCTTTTCGCCGTAAACAGTCCACATGGAAGGCGGTAAACCGCGTGATGTGTCCTTTTGTAAAACAAGTGTATTATTAAGTGCAATCTGTTCTTTCTTCACGTATTCCCTGTAAATCGGCTAACGGAAAGATTGGCGAGTACGAAAAATCGAAAGCCCTGCTTCAGGAAGCGATTGAACGGTTTGATTCCAATGTATATCGGGTTTTTTTAGCGATGACCTTGTTTAATCTGAACGAGCATGCCGAAGCGCTGTCTCTCCTGTTGAACGTGATTGTTCAAACGTCTCAGGATGAAGGAATCAAACGGTACGGCAAAGCGATTGATTACTACTCCGATAAGCTGGACATGAAATGGTGAGCCCGGAAGGTTTGGGGTTGTTTCGCTCCGTGCCGGAGCAAGTGAAGCGGTTGCTTGACGAACTGCGCGGCGCGGACTGTTTTCTTGTGATCCTTACATGCGCTGTCATGGGATGCAGGCGCGGCGAGGCTTTGGGCCTCTACTGATCGGGTATTGACTTTGAAACATCCACGCTGGAATTCAAGCGCGCGCTGATCGTCAGCAGCTTGACAAACACAGTAGAGATAATCTCCAAGTTCAGTCTCGCTGTTCGAAAATACAACTTTGAATATCTCAAGATAACTATCCCGCAAATATTCCTTCACTGATTTGCCGCCATTTGCGCTGCTGGTTAAAAAATTTGCAATACTTTTTTTTCATATAGAATGCCTCCAAAGAATTCCAATCATAAAAAACCAATTGATGGCCTCAGCGCCCGATTTGGGGGCAAATTCGGCCGGCGGCATGTATGGCGCTGCAGTCCTTTCGCCGGCGCTCCATTTTGTCCCTCGTATCCTCCGGAGACATGAGCCAGTTTATATTCAGGCATTCGTCCCGGCAGCCGCTAACGCCCGCTCGAAAGCAATAATGATAAAATCCAATGTCGATAAATACTCGGCAACAGTACTGCGAACGAATTAATTTGCAATAATTAGGTTCGAATGTTTAATCCTTTTAATTTTGGAACTATTCCACGATTCCAATCGGAAAGTTTAATATTGTTGTAAATCCATGATCTGTAGCGTTCGATATCTGCATGGTGCCCCCGTGAGCCTCCGTAACCTGTCGAACAATTAAAAGTCCCAAACCATGTCTTACGTCGAGCGTTTCGTCCGTGCCTTCCATGTAATGAGGTTTTCGATCCAGTTCCTGCAGTTTCTCAGCGGATATCCCAATGCCGTCATCGGCAATCACAAGAATGAGAGAAGTATCGAAACGGTCAAGGGATAGCCCGATATGACACCCTTGCGGATTGTGTTTCATGCTATTTTGCACCAAATTGCTTACAGCACGTGATATTAATCGAGAGTCGCAGTTCATTACAGTTGTTTCGGCAATCGGCGTAATTTCAATCCCAATGGAATAAATCTCCGGAACGCCTGCATTGATTAAGTCTGCCACATAAGAACGCAATAGCTTTGATAATCTGGCAGGCGCCTTATGCAGCGGCTGCATTTCATATTCCAGCTGCGATACCAAATTCATATCCTGCACCAGTTCTTTTATTTTAATACTCTGGTTTCGGATAATATTCGCCTGCTCTTTAACAGAGCTGCCTGCGGCACTGCTTTCCGCGATTCGTCCTGCATAGCCCATAATCATTGACAGAGGCGTTCGTATATCATGCGATACGCCGCTGATCCAATTAGCACGCGCTTCGTTCTGCCTGCTGATTATTCGTGACGCTTTCTTCACGCTTTCAGCGACATCGGACAGCTCTCCGCACCCGGAAAGCGAAACAGGCTTTCCGCTTGAGAGCGCCTCGATGGAGGCGACGATCGGTTCCGTGTTTCGAATGATTTTTCGTTTAGAAAAGTAATATGCCAGAAAAAGAAGCAGCAAGTCAACCGCTAGCATTCCCGAAAAGTATAGTGGTAATGTCTGGATGGCGTGAATGGAAAAATAGTTGCTTGTCAGTTTTGTATAGCTGTCTTTCGGATAACCCAATACCAGCAGTCCGTCCCCGGCATTCCATATAAAAACAGGGTAATCGGCCAGATAACCTTTTGAAAAAACGGCCACATCCTGAATGGAATAGATGTCGGGCAGATTCACCGGTTTATCGACCGACCACGCGCATTGTCCCTC